>Ga0307936_1000006_pt1 | contig 128897 bp, 109 predicted proteins | sample OrgLakmetagenom1_FD_201839 | JGI IMG/M metagenome (GOLD analysis project Ga0307936, IMG submission 201839) | Saline water microbial communities from Organic Lake, Antarctica - #1 | ecosystem: Environmental > Aquatic > Non-marine Saline and Alkaline > Saline | place: Antarctica: Organic Lake... | reverse complement strand
TGGAGCAGAAGCTGCCTGAAAGTTCCCCGGTGAGCGCCTCGGTACTCTCACCGCCAAGCACCAGCGGCGCCAGAAAGCTGGCCCAGCCAAGGTGATTCCGATCCATCAGATCAATCAATTCCTGCAGGTCTGAGCGCTCGAAACCGCCTTCATAGTCGGGAGGCACGTTGAGAAAACAGGGCGACGGACAGACCATGATCAGGCTGGCAAAACGATCAGGGTCGGCAATTGCGGCCAGCAGGCCGATGGTGCAGCTGACCGAATGGCCCACAAAATGCACCTGCCGCAGGTCCAGAGCCTCGCAGATCTCGTTGACGTCGCGGGCGTAGCCTTCCAGGCCGGCATAGCGCGACTCGCTGAATGCGGATAACTCAGAGCGTCCCGAGCCCACATAATCAAGAAGCACCAGGGTATAGCGCTCTTCCAGATCCGGCGTGAGAAATCGCCACATTTCCTGGTCACAGCCAAAACCGTGGGCGAGCAACAGTGTTTTTGGACCGGAACCGGTGATGTGAATGTTATTTCGGGCAATGACTTTTTCTTTACTCAGCACTCGAATCCGCCTCGACGTTTATCCGTCAATATTGTGATTTTCTCTGTTTCGACGTCCAGGTGAATTGCTTCTCAGGAGCTTGGCAGACCGAACTTACCGTTGAAATCGTGCTGCCAGTTTTTATGCCAGGTGCTGAATTCCCCGCCTGGCATCGGGCGGGCCATAAAGTATCCCTGCCCCCACTCGCAGCCCAGGTCCACGAGCGTCTGACCGTGCTGAAGCGTTTCGACGCCCTCCGCCACCAGTTGACAGTCAAAGGCTCCGGCAAAGCCGACAATGCCCTTGATAATCGCCAGATCGCCGGCGTTAACCAGCATATCCTGAACGAAACTGCGATCGATCTTGAGAATGTCTACGGACAGCTCCCGGAGATGGCCCAGTGTTGAAAAACCCGTACCAAAATCGTCCAGTGACACCCGGATACCCATTGCCCGGCAGGCGCCAAGTACAGAGGACACGTGGCCAAGATCTTCGATCGTGCTGGTTTCAAGCACTTCCAGTTCAAGGCGCTGTTTTGGAACATCAGGGAAACTCGCCAGAATTCTGCTCAGATCCTGGAAGAAATTCGGATATTGCAGGTGATAGCCCGCTATGTTGACACTGACGTGGACGTCCAGGCCCGCTTTCAGCCATTCCTGAAGTTGAGCCAGGGCGCTGGTAATCACCCATCGGCCCAGATCCAGGCCCAGCGTAGTGTTCTCAAGCAGAGGTAAAAAAGTGTCCGGTGCCCTGAGCCCATCATCCGGGTGGTTCCAGCGGATCAGCGCTTCGGCACCCATGATTTCCCCAGTGCGCATGTTCACTTTCGGCTGATAATAGAGTTCGAACTGACCGGCGGCCATCGCGTCCCGGATGGCCGCCAATTCGCTGTTCTTGTTGCGCTGGTAGGTTTCCTGATTGATATTGAACAGGCAAACCTGGTTGCGGCCCGCCAGCTTCGCCTGATACATGGCCTGGTCTGCCTGTCTTATCAACTGATCAGGCTCTATTTCCTGCGACTGCGGATAGAGCGTCAGGCCCGCACTGGCAGCCAGGTCAAGCGTCAGAGAATCTACCTCAATGGGCTCGGCAATCTGAAGAATAATGCGCGCCAGCGACTCCTCCGCATTCTTTGCGCTGAACTCGCCATGGAGCAGAATGACAAATTCGTCGCCACCAAAACGGGCAATCAGGTCATCACTTCTGAGGTTATTGGCCATTCGCCTGGCCACCAGCCTCAGCACTTTGTCACCGATGTGGTGGCCGTAACGGTCGTTAATCGCCTTGAAACCATCCAGGTCCACGAACGCCAGGGCAAAGGCCAGCTCCCCCGGCTTGCAGTCAATCATGCGCTGGCTCAGATGGTCAGTCATCGCCGCACGATTGGGCAGGCCGGTCAGCTGGTCGGTGTCTGACCGGGTATGAAGCAGGTTCACTTTCCGTTGCAAGAGGGTCCTGGCCTCGGTCAGCTCGCCGAACAGCTGCTCTGATCGGTCGGCACTGCCAATACTCCAGTAGAGGTGTCCTTCTCCTCCCTGATCACGAACAGCGCTCACCACGGCAGGCCTTGGCTCGCCGGATCGGGTCATCAGGGTCAGCCGCACTTCGTCACAGCGGCCTTCCTTTGTGATGATCGGCAACAGGTAGCTGTCGTACATGATCTGGGACGCCCGACTGAGCAAGATATACAGGTCTGCCCCGATCAATTCACCCAGAGGGTGACCGAACTGCTCTTCCAGATAGCGATTGGCGAACAGTATCTGCCGCTGAGCGCCAGACACAAGACAACCAATCGGAAAGTCGTCAGGCGACGTGGTAATTGGCGAATTCATACAACTTATTGTAAAGCCCCATCTTATAGGAACCCTTCAAGTCTGGAACAGAACGCCCGGCCCCGCCAGATGACCAGAATAAAACGGCCGGCTCACCGGCTGACCGTTTCCGCCACCATATCCGCCGTAATGGCGGACAGCGTCCAGCCCAGATGGCCATGACCGGTATTGTAGAACACCGTCGGCAGTCTGCCGGCGCCCACGCGGGGCATCATGTTGGGCAGCATCGGCCGCAGCCCGGCCCAGGGCACCACGCGACGGGTGCTGACACCGGGAAAGCATTCTTCCACCCAGCGGGTCAGCGGCTTTATGCGATCGTCCCGGATGTTGCGGTTGTAGCCGTTAAACTCGGCCGTGCCCGCAACCCGGAAGCGGCCATCACCCAGCCGACTGGTGACCAGTTTGGTGGCGTCGTCCAGCAGGCTGACTGTTGGTGCAGCTTTCCGGGACGCTTCATCGTCCAGTTCCACGGTAATGGAGTAGCCCTTGACCGGATAGATATTCACCCGGTCGCCCAGCTTTGCTGCCAGCTCACGGCTGCCGACGCCGGCACAGATCACCACACCGTCAAAAGTGTCACGGTTCTGCTGTTCGCCATCCCAGGCCGTTACCCAGGCGTGTTTTTCGTCGGCACTCAGCTCGGTGACGGTGTGCTCATATCGGGTTTGCACGCCCAGCCGTTGAATGGCATTCGCCAGCCCGCTGGTGAACTTGTGGATATCGCCGGTAGAGTCACTTTCAGTGAAAAAACCACCGTAGTAGGTGCCTGCGAGTGTCGGCTCGATGGACTTCATTTCGTCGGGTGTGACCGCACGGCGCTCCAGCCCGCCGGCAGCCAGAAGCTTGGACACATGGGCCGCGTGATCAAAGCCGGCCTTGTCGCGATAAATGTGCAGAATACCCTGCTTTTTCAGGTCGAAATCAATGCCTTCATCTTCCGCCCACCGGAACAGGTAATCCCGGGCGGCAATTGCCAGACTGGCGGTTTCGGTGGTGTTTTTCTCATACTGCGGAATGGCCGCAATAAACTCTGCAAACCAGCTGAGCTTGTGCCAGGACGGCGTGGGATTGACCAGCAGGGGCGCATCGCTGCGCAGCATCCACTTCATGCCCTTGGCGATGGTCTGCCAGTTATTCCAGACCTCCGAGTTGGACGCAGAAAGCTGCCCGCCATTGGCGAAGGACGTCTCCATCGCCGCATAGCGATGCTTTTCATAAACCGTGACGTCGTGGCCGCGCTTGGCCAGGGTGTAGGCGGTGGTGATACCGGTGATACCGCCGCCAATAACGGCAATACGCTTGTGATCGCTGTTCATGGAACTCGTCATCGCATTCTCCATAGGCGCCCAGGGTTTCCTTTCTGCGCGACACGGCAGAAAGCACCCCTTCCGTCTATGGACCTGAGAGATTCACAGACCGTTTCCGTAAAACGGCTGTTTGCTCCTTCGGTGTGCCAACTGACGCGTTGTCGGCAGCTCTTCGGAAAGTCGTCGTGCCAGCGGTCCTTTTGCCTGAGAGTTTCCGGGGCAGTTGCTCCTTCGGCGCCGATCTCACAGTTTCAGGCTGTGAGTCAGTCTCTCCCGCTGATACGGCTGGCGCTGAATTTGCACCAGACCTTTTGGAAAATACCAAATAATCCGGGAACACGAAACCTGCTTTCGCTGGCGATCACGGTATATACCCACAAAATGGCGGCGGCGGGTTTTGTCAAAATCATGTAAATCCACAGAAACCGGGGCTGCGCGGTAAACCAACCCGGTTTTTGCATGGTATGTTCTTCTACCCCCGCATTCTGGTAACAACGGAAGCCCGCTGTGTATGAAGGAAGCCATCATCAAGTTTTGCACCCGGCCGGTCGCTGTCATCAGCCTGCTGTTGCTGACAGCCTGTGCAGGCCCGCAAAACAGGCCCTCCCAGCCGGTAGAACTGCCCGCAGCTTTCAGCCAGGCGGGCCGGTTCTCCGTCTCCGATGCCTGGTGGACCGCGTTTGACGACCGCAGACTGGATCGGCTTGTTGAGCGTGCGCTGGATGACAACCTCAGCCTGCGAGCCGGTTATCAGCGATTGCTTCAGGCCCGGGCCGTCGCGGATCGACAGAGGGCCGGACGCTTTCCCACGCTGAATGCCACCTCGTCGGCAGAGCGGCAGGAGTCCGACACCGCCGATTCCACCCGGTTCAGCGCGGGGCTGAGCGCCAGTTACGAAGTGGATCTCTGGGGACGGGTACAATCCCTGAGTGAGGCAGAAGCACTCCGCGCCGCCGCCTCCCTGGAGGACTACCAGGCCGCCGCCGTATCCCTCAGCGGCGAAATTGCCGCCACCTGGTTTCAACTGGTCGAACAGAGGGCGCAACACTCACTGGCAGACAACCAGCTGGAAACCAATCGAACTGTGCTGACCGTGATTGAATCCCGATTTGCCACGGGACAGAGTGGCAGCGCCGATGTACTGCGCCAGCGCCAGCTTGTCAGTGCCTCACGTGAGCGTCTGAACAGCATTACGGGTGAGATCGGCATTCTGCAGAATCGGCTGGCCGTGCTTCTGGGTCAATCACCCGGCCAGGGCAGCGTGCCAGATGGCGCATCGCTACCAGCCCTTCCGCCTCTTCCGGATACCGGTGTCCCCGCCGGCCTGGTTCAGCGCAGGCCTGACCTGCAACAGGCCTGGCGGGTCGTGCAGGCGGCGGACCAGGACCTGGCCGCCGCAATCAGCAACCGTTTCCCCAGAATTTCCATTGATGCCTCGGTCAGCTCACGGGCAACCAGTGCCAGCGATCTGTTCGATAACTGGCTGACTACACTGGCGGGCAATCTGCTGGTGCCCATTGTCGACGGTGGCCAGCGCCGGGCAGAGGTACGTCGCTCCGAGGCGGCGCTGGAAGCTCTGGTTCAGGAATACGGCCAGGCGGTGCTGACCGCCGTTCGCGAAGTGGAGGATGCCCTGGCCCGGGAACAACAGCAAAAACAACGCCTGAAGAGCCTTGAAGAGCAGATCCGGTTCGCAGATACGGCGTACCTTCAACTTCGCAACCAGTACCTCAACGGTGCGGTCAGCTATATCGAGGTACTGAACGCACTGCAGGAAAAGCAGGATCTCCAGCGCACAATCCTTAATACCCGCCAGCAACTGCTCACTACGCGAGTAGACCTCTACCGGGCACTGGCCGGAAGCATAAATACCAAAGAGAGCAGCAGAACATGAGCCAGGCCTTCGACGAAAACACCGTCCGCCCCGAGCAAGGCAGGGCTGGCGTGTTAAAAACCATCGTTGTGTCGTTGTTGATCCTCCTGATCGGTGCTGCCCTGATATGGCTGATCTTCAAAACCGAACCCACTGCAACCCGCAATGACCCGGCCCGTGAAACCGCAATGCTGGTGGATATCCGGACGGTCAGCCGCGGCGATTACACGCCCACCGTTGAAGCCATGGGGCAGGTAATGCCCGCCCGCGAAGTCATCCTGGGCTCCCGTGTCAGTGGCGAAGTCGTCCGGCAAGCCGATGCCTTCACGCCGGGCAGGCGCGTGGAACAGGGAGCCGAACTGCTTCGCATTGACCCGGCCGACTACCAGGCCAGCCTGCTACAGCGGCGCAGCGAACTGCAACAGGCACAGGCCGATCTTGAGCTTGAACAGGGCCAGCAAACGGTCGCCCGTCAGGAATTCCAGTTGTTGGGCGAGGATATACAGGCCGTCAACGACGCCCTGATACTCCGTAAACCCCAGCTGGAACAGGCCAAAGCTCGGGTGGCGTCAGCCCGGGCCGCCGTAAAGCAGGCGGAGCTTGCGCTGTCCCGTACCCGTATCCGCGCGCCTTTTCCCGCGCAGATTCTTAGCCGCGAAGTAACACTGGGTTCCCAGGTCAGCATGGGCCAGTCTCTTGGCCGGTTGGTCGGCACTGATCACTACTGGGTAGAAGCCACGGTGCCCCTGTCCAAACTCCAATGGCTGACCTTCAACGCCAACCCGGACTCACCCGGCGCGCCGGTCACTGTGCACCACGACACCGTCTGGCCTGCCGGTCAGATCCGCAAGGGGACGCTAACGCAGCTGGTTGGCGAACTGGACGATAATGCCCGCATGGCCCGGGTGTTGATCACCATCGCCGACCCGCTGGCGCTTGACCAGGCAGCAGATAAGCCGCCGCTGATCCTGGGTGCGTTTGTGCGCTCAGAAATAGAGGGCAAACCACTGGAAGACGTTGTACGCATCGACCGGTCCCTGCTGCGGCGGAACGATACCGTCTGGGTCATGGAGGATCGCCAGCTTGCCATTCGCGACATAGAGATTGTCTTCCGCGATCAGGATTACGCCTATCTGTCCACCGGGCTGGAGAACGGTGACCAGGTGATCACCAATGAACTCGCCTCGGTGGTCAGCGGCGCCCGACTCAGGCTTGAGGGCGATAATAAAGAAGGCACCGGTAATGAGTGATTCGCCCGGAAAACAGGGGTGGGTCGGTCCGGTTGAGTGGATGGCCCGGAACTCCATCGCCGCCAACCTGATCATGATCATGCTGCTGGCCGGCGGTTTCTGGATGGCCACCGAGGTCCAGAAAGAGGTGTTCCCGCAATTCGCGCTGGATATTGTGCAGGTGTCGGTCAGCTATCCCGGTGCGGCGCCGGAAGAGGTTGAACAGGGCATACTGCTGCCGGTGGAAGAGGCGGTTCAGGGAATTCAGAGCATTGAGGAAATGAGCTCTACCGCCCGCGAGGGCAGCGGCAGCATACGGCTTGAACTGGTGGTTGGCACCAATCGCATGCAGGCCCTGCAGGATATAGAGCAGGCGGTGGACCGTATCCGCACCTTCCCGGAACAGGCGGAGGAACCCAGAGTCCGGCTGATCACGCCCACCCGGGATGTGATGGAACTGACCCTCTACGGTGATGTGGACATCTGGACGTTGCGGCAGCTTGGTGAACAGGTACGCAACCGTTTACTGGCGGAAAACGCGATCACCCAGGCGGTAATCGACAATGTACCCAGCTACCTCACCAGCGTGGAAATCCCCCAGGAAACCCTGCGCAAATACAACCTGACCCTGTCTGAAGTGGCCAGCCGCATCGAGCAGTCCAGCGAAGACATTCCTGCCGGTTCCATGGCCACCGGCACCGGCGACATTCTGCTGCGCCTGAAAGACCGCAAGCAGTGGGCCGAGGCCTTTGAACGCATCGTTATTCTCAATGCTGACTCTGGCGGGGCCGTCACCCTGGGCGACATTGCTACCGTTCGCGACGGCTTCGAGGAAGGCGGATTCCATTCCCGTTTTAACGGCGTACCGTCCGTTGAGATCGAGATTTTCCGCACCGGCGATCAGTCGCCGCTCGACATAGCCGCCGCCGTAGAAGGCGTGATGGCAGACCTGGAAGTCACGCTTCCCGATGCCGTCAATATCCGGATCGACAGCAACCGGGCCGAGCAGTTTGAAGACCGCATGGATATGCTGCTGGAAAACGGCGTCATGGCCATGGTGATCGTGCTGGTGATCCTCAGCCTGTTCCTGGAATACCGGCTGGCGTTCTGGATCATGATGGGCATGACCATATCCTTTGTCGGCAGCGTCCTGTTCCTGCCAGTAATGGATGTCAGCATCAACATGATCTCCATGTTCGGCTTTCTGATGGTGCTGGGAATAGTGGTGGATGACGCCATTGTAGTGGGCGAAAACATCTACGAGTACCGGGAACGGGGCATGAGTTTTATGGACGCCGCCATACAGGGCGCCAAAGACATCGCCGGGCCGGTGACCTTCAGCATACTGACCAACATCGTCGCGTTCCTGCCACTGCTGTTCATACCCGGGGTGACCGGCAAGTTCTGGTGGCCGCTGGGCGTGGTCGTCATTCTTGTGCTGGCGATCTCGCTGATCGAAGCCCTGTTCATTCTGCCTGCCCACCTCGCACATAGCGGAAAAGGCCGTGTGACCGTTTACGGCCACTGGATGCACAGCGTTCAAAGAGTATTTTCCCGTGGCTTCCAGACGGTGGTGGACCGGGGCTATCGGCCGCTGCTCAATCTGGCCCTGCGCTTTCGCTACATCACGCTGTCCGCAGCTCTGACGATCATGGTGGTATCGGGAGCTTACGCCGTCAGTGACCATATGGGCATGATCATGATGCCGGAAGCACCGGCGGATGAGATCGAGGCGGGGCTGAGACTGCCGGTGGGAACCACGGCCCGTCGTGCGGAAGAAATGGCGCTGGCGATTACCCGGGACACCCAGCGCCTGTTCGAGGAAAACAACCTTGAGCGCAACGTGGAGGGCATCAAAACCAACGTGCGCGGCGAACAGTTCATCGACGTGGAACTGGTGCTTCTGCCGGAGGAAGAACGGACCATGACGGTGAACGCCATCATCGAGCTATGGCGGACCCAGCTGGGCGATTTCAAGGGTGTCGATCAGATCACCTTTGAAGCCGAACAGGGCCCCGGCAGCTGGCGGGATGATATCAGCGTGGACCTCAGCCACGTGGACATCGACACTCTGGCCCGGGCCAGCCAGCGTTTCGTGGAGGAAATGGAGCAGATCAGCCAGACCCGCAACGTCAATGATAATTACAGCACCGGCAAACCCCAGTTCAATATAAGCCTGACTGATGAGGGCCGCGCGCTGGGGCTGTCCGGTGCCGAGGTTGGCCGCCAACTGCGGGACGCCTTTTATGGCAGTATCGCGCTGCGCCAGCTACGGGGTATTAACGAAAACGAAGTGCGCGTCAGGCTGCCGGAGTACCAGCGGCAGGATGTGCATTACCTGGAAAATTTTGTAATCCGCACGGCTGAGGGGCAGGAAGTGCCGCTGATGGACGTGGCCTCAGTGACCATCAGCGAATCCCTGCGTTCCATTGATCGCCGGGACGGTCGACGGGTCATCACCGTGGGCACGGATGTGCAACCGAAATCCGCGACCTCCCAGGTACTGGAAGTGATTCAGGTTGAGATACTGCCGCAACTGCGCGGGGACTTCCCGGGGCTGACCTGGACTTTCCAGGGCAGCCAGGCGGATCTGCGGGAATCCACCTCCGCTCTCTGGGGTGGTTTCGGGCTGGCCATGTTTGCCATCTTCGCCCTGCTGGCGATCGCCTTCGGCAGCTATCTGCAACCTCTGGTGGTGATGCTCGCCATTCCCTTTGGCGCCGTCGGGGCCATCATCGGCCACATGATCATGGGCATGGAACTGTCGCTGGTCAGCATCATGGGCATCGTCGCCCTGTCTGGCGTGGTGGTGAACGACTCGCTGATCATGGTGTCCTACGCCAACCGCCAGCGCGAGCGGCTGGGCCCCGCCCAGGCCATCTATGAAGCAGGCCTGCGCCGTTTCCGGCCCATCGTGCTGACAACCCTGACCACCTTTGGCGGCCTGACGCCGATCATCACCGAAACCTCCCTGCAGGCCATCTATCTGATCCCCATGGCGGTGTCCCTGGGCTTCGGTATCGTGTTTGCCACCGCGCTGATTCTGTTTCTGGTGCCGTGCCTGTATCTGGTGCTGGAAGACTTGAAGGGATGCTTCGCCCCCGCTTCCAACCACAAATACGCCAGTTCCTGAGGCGTATCTGTACCCGGTCTGATTCAGTGATCGGTCACTGGAGCTCCCTGGCATCGGTTGAGTCCGGCACCGCCTGCCCTTCCCGTCGATGGTTCACAAAATTCAAGGCCAGCAGGAGAAGAATCGTTACCGCTGCGGCGATTTCTATGGCCAGCTCGGGGTAGAAAACCCCGACAACCGCAACACTCAGCCCCACCCGCATCCACACTTTCATATAGGTGAACAGGAAGCCCTCCAGCGCTGCCGCAAAGGCCGCCAACGCCAGAATCGCTATGAATCCGTTCCACAGCACAATGGGTATCGGCCCACCCTCGATGATTACCGGGTTGAACACCATGAACAGTGGAATAAGATACAGTCCTTTGGCGAACTTCCACGCCTGAAAGCTGGTTTCCATGGTCTTACTGCCGGCAATGGCCGCACCCGCATAGGCCGCGAGGGCCACAGGCGGGGTGACGTTGGAGTCCTGCGAATACCAGAACACCATCAGGTGGGCGACCAGCAGCGGAATGCCGAACTCGTTGGTCAGGGCCGGCCCCACCAGCACAATCAACACGATATAGCTGGCCGTGACCGGCAGCCCGAGGCCCAGAATCAGGCTGGCAATAATGACCATCAGAATGGCCAGCAGAATATTGCCGTCCGCGAAGGCAATCATCATGGATGAGAACTTCAGGCCCAGGCCCGTCAGACCCACCACCGCCACCACAATACCGGCAATCGCACAGGCGATACTCACAGAAACTGCATTTCGCGCGCCCAGATCCAGGCCCTGAAGCAGTTTGATACAGCCAGCTCGCAGCGCCTGTTTCAGCGCCACGGCCAGTTGGTTATCGGCCCTGCCTTTTCTGTAAGCAACAAAAAGCCCGTTGAGGCCCGCAATACCGATAATACCCGTCACCGCATAGAAGCCGACCCGCATTGGCGACAAGCCAATCACCAGCAGATAAACCAGCATGATGATGGGAATCAGAAAGAACCAGCCGGCGGCCATCACGTCCCGCACCTGAGGCAGTTCACTGGAAGGCAGGCCCTTCATACCCTGCTTGATGGCAATGATGTGCACCAGAAGGTACACCGTCGCAAAGTACAGCAGCGCCGGAAAAATACTGACCTTGACGATATCGAGATAGGGCACCCGGGTGTACTCGGCGATCAGAAAGGCGCCCGCGCCCATCAACGGGGGCATGATCTGCCCGCCCGTGCTCGCGGCGGCTTCAATACCACCGGCCTGGGCCGGACGATAGCCCAGTTTTTTCATCAACGGGATGGTAAACGCGCCGGTCGTGACCACGTTTGCGATGGCGCTGCCGGAAATCGAGCCCATGCTGGCCGACGCAAGCACCGCTGCCTTGGCCGGGCCGCCGCGTTGCTTGCCCGTCGCCGCGAATGCGAGGTCAATGAAAAAGCGACCCGCCCCGGTCACCTCCAGCATGGCCCCGAACAACACGAAGATAAAAACAAAGGTAGCGGCAACGCCCAGAGGCAAACCGAAGATGCCTTCCTGCCCCAGGAACAGCTGCGCGCCCACTCGGTCAAACGAATAACCACGGTGGCTGAGAATTCCCGGCATCCATTCGCCGAATCCCGCCAGAGGCCCCCGGGAGCCAAGCACCGCATAGAGAATGGCCACAATGCCAATAATGGTCAGCCCGGTGCCAACCGCTCGCCTGCTGGCCTCCAGCAGCGTGATCGTACAAACCCACGCCATCACAATATCGGTATCACTCCAGAACCCCGCACGGCCCATGATGTCGTCCAGGAACCAGACCAGGTAAAGCCCGGAGGCGGCAGACGAAAAAAACAGAACCGTATCGAACAGCGCCGCTATGGGACCGCGTGGCTTGCCCGCCCTGGGGCCGAACATCAGAAAACACAGCATCATCACCAACGCCAGGTGAATACCACGCTGGTAGAACAGTCCCAGTGGCTGGATGCCGGCGCTGTACAACTGGAAAAGCGACAGGCCGATGCCGACAAAAGCAATAAACCAGACCAGGGGCCGGGGACCACTCATGGGCGTTGGCTGCCATTCGCCGGGGGTACTGAAAGGGATGGCGGTTTGTTGACTCATTGAAACTCGATTCCTTGTTCCCCGACCGCGACCAGGCGGATTTCGACACGCTTGTTCGCAGCCAGGCGACTGAGACTGACGATGTGCGAATCCACTTTGATGCGATGGTTCACGGAGTCGGAACCCACGCGCAGTCGAAGGGCGTTATTAGTTATGGGTACGTTCATATCCACAATGCGATAGCCGTGCTGGTTGTCTGACTCAAGCGTTCCACGACCGGAGATATGACCCAGACCCGCGGCAAAATCCGGGGTCTGACTGCTGTCCAGGAAAAGCTGGCCGCCCTCGGCCCTGAAGCAGTCAACCACCGGAAACCCCTGCACCGAATGGTTCCACACCAGACACCACCGCGCTGACGCCGGAAGGCTGATCCGCGCCAGTGTATTGGTGTTGCTATCGGTGACGGCCAGCTGCCAGGCCGGGCTGCCTTCAGCCTGAACCACCATGGGTAGCAACACCCATGACAGTGGAAAAATCAGGCTGCAGGCTCTGAGTTTCAGGCCGTGGAACATAGCGCCCCGCGCCCCGGTTACTTGCGCAGATTGGCCGGTATGGATGCGCCAATTTCCTCGTAATACCGGATAGCACCCGGATGCAGGGGAATCGGAGTTGATCCGAGGCTGAACTCCACCGTGGTGTCGTTGGCCGCCGGATGGATGGCGCGCAGGTCTTCCACTTTTTCGAACAGAAGTTTGGTGATCTGATAGGCAAGCTCTTCAGACATGGCGGTGTTCACCGTCAGCACGTTGGGAATACCAATGGTGTTCGTCGGTGCATCAAGACCCTCGTAAATACCGGCCCGCAGTTGGTAGGGCGCAAACACCGGCACGGCCTCACGGGCATTGGCTACTTCCTGCTCGGACAGCGACACCAGCGCGATATCGCGAGTGGTGGCCAGGCTCACAATCGAACTGGTCGGCGGGCCGACGCTCCAGAAAGCAGCATCAATATCGCCGTCACGAATGGCATCGGCGGATTCGTTGAAGTTCAGACTGCGTTCATCGAAATCGCCAAAGCTCAAACCGTTCGATTCCAGTAGCGCCTTGGCGTTGACTTCCGTCCCGCTGCCCGGGGCGCCAACTGATACACGCTTACCGGCCAGATCGGACAGCGACGTAATGCCGGAATCCGCCAGCGTGACGATCTGAACCGCGTTGGGATAGAGTGACGCAATGGCGGCTACATCCAGCTTGTTGCCATTGAACCGATCACCACCGTGGTAAGCCTGGTGAACGGTGTCGGCGAGCGCAATGGCCAGATCAGAGTCCTGGCGATGAACCAGCCCCATGTTCTCCACTGACGCACCGGTCACTTCGGCCACAGCTTTGTAACCGTCAATCTCATTACTGATCAGTTCTGCCAGGCCACCCCCCAGCGGATAGTAGGTCCCCCCGGTTCCGCCAGTCGCGATGGAAAGGTTGGTCTCTGCCTGAGCCGCTCCGGCGCCGATCAGCAGGGAAGCGCTGGCTGCAATAAGCAACTTTCTCATGGTAATCACCTCATTATTATTGGAATGGTATCAATGTCGGAACGCCTTCAATGACACCTACAGACTAGTGCAGCATGGGTGCCCGCGCCATAACACCCGCCGCAAGTTTATCGGCCAGGTAAATCAGTGCATGGATCGTCAGAATTTTGCCGGCCGACTTGAAATGATGAGCCAGAGTCGACCGTTTTACGTCTGATAATTCGCAACCGGTGCTGCTGATTGATATTTCAGCTATGCTGTCAGTGTTAATGACACGAACCGCTAAAAAAGGCGCTTCATGAGTCCGAAAGTCCGGCAGACCATTGCTGACCTGCTCAGATTAACCGCCGCCGCCACCGGGCATCATCGGCTCGCGATTATGTCGGACCGTGGGTCGGACCCCATTGTTTATCCGGTAGAGGGCTCGCCTGCTGCCGAACCTTTACTCCGAGCAAGCTACCCGCTGGTCGACCGCACCCGAAAAGACCCTTTTAGCCTGGATTCACAGACGCTGTTCGCCGAATCGGGCCCTCCGGACGGCACTCTTCTTCTGCAAAACAAAACAGTGGAGGCGGTAAATCTTTTTGACAGCACGGGCCAGCACCTGGGCATTCTGTTTGCACTGGATCAGTCCCACGACACCTCGTCCATTGACGGACAGCTCGGGTTAGCCCGCATAGCCAGGCTGGCTGAACCTCACCTGGAGGCGGATGCCTTCAGGAATCAGGCAGTGGAAGATCTGGAGCACAGTTTCAGTATCAACCGCGCCATTCTGGAAACGCTCTACGATGCGGTGGTGATGACCGACCTGAAAGGCATTATCCACAGTGTAAATCCTGCCATGGAGCGCATGTTCGGTTACCCGGAGAAAGACCTGATCGGCCGGCCCATCACCCGATTGATGCCACCGGAGATAGCCCACCACCATCCGGACTATATGGAAGCCTACGCCAGAGGCCAGACACCGGGAAAAATCATGGGCAACCTGCGGTCCGTGCAGGCCATGCGCGCGGACGGAACCCGTTTTACGCTGCAGATTGCCGTAACCGAGACAACCGTCGGGTCCGAGCACCTGCTGGTTGCCGCAATGCAGGACATTACCGAGGGCGAGCAGGCCCGGCTCGACCTCACGCGGTTCCGGAAAACCCTGGATAGCACCCTGGACTGTGTGTTCATGTTTGACGCCGCAACCCTGAATTTTCTCTATGTTAACCAGGGCGCGATGGATCAGTTGGGCTACAGCCGCAGAGAGCTCATGAACATGCACCCGTACGATGTGAAGCCAGAGTTCACGGAGAAGGAGTTCCGGGCTCTGGTCAGACCCCTGGTTTCAGGGGAAGTGCGCCGCCTGAATTTCCAGACCGTTCACCGGCACCGGGAGGGTCACGACATCCCGGTGGATGTTTTACTGCAACATGTGACCCTGGAAACCGACCCGCCCCGGTTCATTGCCATAGTCCGGGACATTTCCGAACAGCAGAAGCACGAGAAGGCGATTGAGAAACTCGCTTACTTTGACCCGCTGACCAACCTGCCAAACCGGCAGCTGATCCGGCGGAATCTGGGCAAGTCGATGCAGACAAGTGCCAGCTCCGGATGCTATGGCGCCGTATTGCTAACCGACCTGGATGACTTCAAAACGGTCAACGACACCCTGGGGCACCGTCATGGCGACAACCTGCTTATCGAAATATCGACGCGTTTTTCTGAGGTGCTGGGAAACCAGATGTCGCTTTCCCGGCTCGGTGGTGACGAGTTCCTGATCGTTCTGAACACCACCTACAGCAGCCGCAAGGCCGCTCTTCAGAGTGTCATGGACACCGCGCGACAGCTTCTGACCGCAGCCGTCGAATGCACCGACACCCTGGGCAGCGGCAGGCCGGTTTCGACCAGCATCGGCATTGTTCTTTACCGTGACGCAACAACCCCGGCCAGCGAAATCATGCGCATGGCCGATATCGCCATGTACGACGCCAAAACCAAGGGAAAGAACAGTTACAGCATCTTCGATGAGGCCATGCAGAAAAAGTTGCTTGAGGAGCACAGCCTGACCGTCGAGCTGAATGCCGCCTTTTCAGTGGACGACGAAATCATCCCCTGGTTTCAGCCCAAAATTAACCATCGCGGTGAGTGTATTGGTTTTGAGGCCCTCGCGCGCTGGATGCACCCCTATCACGGTTTAATGTCCCCGGCCGGTTTTATCGAACTTGCCGAGAAAAAAGGCCTGATGATCCTCCTCGGGGACCGGATACTCAGCCACAGTTGCCGGTACATGAGCGACCTGCGCCGGCGCTTCGCAGTTGATGACTGGACCATCTCCGTCAACATCAGCCAGAGCCAGCTGGCCATGAGGGATTTTCCCGAAAAGGTGGAGAGCATTCTGGCGGACACCGGCCTGCCTGCCCATGCCCTGATACTGGAGATCACCGAATCCGTGATCGCAGAAAATATCCAGCACAGCGTCCGGCAGATGGAACAGCTTACGGCAATCGGCGTCACCTTTTCACTGGACGATTTTGGTACAGGCTATTCTTCGCTCTCCTACCTGCGGGAACTTCCCATCGGCGAACTGAAAATTGACCAGAGTTTTGTCGAGACACTGCTTCAGGACGAGGAGGGTTACGCCATTGTGCGGGCGATCCTCAGCCTGGCCCGCAGCCTGAAACTGTCGGTAATCGCCGAGGGCATAGAACAGGGTGAGCAGTGGCAGGCCCTCAAGGATCTCGGCTGCGAGGGCTTTCAGGGCTATTTCTTCGGTCGGCCCCAGCCGCCGGGTGAGATCATCGAAGGTCTGGAGCAGGGCCATCTGAAGATCGGGCCCTGACGCCCTGGCACATGGGGCAGAAATAGAGGCGTCGACTGGCTATCTGCACCTTCGAAATCGGCGTGTCACAGTCATGGCAGGCCTGGCCATCACGGTCAAACACCATGTGCCGGCGTTGACCAAAGGTCCAGCCAGCCTGTTTCAGCCGCTCGGCCCTTTCGGGATCGTTGGTAACGCCTTTCAGGCGATACGCGCGGCTCAGCATCTCCAGAATGGCCTGCGCAAGCCGCTCGCGGTCGGCGGGCGCCAGGTCTCCGGGGCGGGTAGAGGGCGCAATCCGCGCTTCGAACAGAATCTCGGAGCGAAGGTAGTTACCGATGCCAGCCACAAATCCCTGATCCAGCAACAACCCGCCAAGGGCACGGCCGGCGAACCGCTTATCGTCGAAGATCGCCATCAGATCGCCAATATCGACCGCCTGGTTCAGCGGGTCCGGCCCCAGCCGGCTCAGATAACCCACCTGATCCAGGGCATCCGGCCGAACCACAAAAATGTCCGAAGCACTGAACAGCCGCGCGGCTTTTCGCAACGCAAACACGGCGAATCGCAGCTGTCGATTGGTGCTCGGCTCTCTGTCCGCGGCGCCAGTTCGCCACTTCCCGTAAAGCTGGTTGTGGCTGTATACGCACCAGGGGCCGTCTTCGGCCGTGGCTTCAAAATGCACCAGCACCGCTTTTCCCCGGGCTTCAACGCAAGTGACCTGGCGCCCGGCAAGCTCCGCCTCAAACGGTTTGAGATGATCAAAGGCAAAGAACACCTGCCGGGCCGTCCGGCCCACAATCGCCTTGCCGATATCGTCCACCATGCGTCGTATTTCAGGGCCTTCCGGCATTGCCTCACTCCACAAACATTCGGTTTCCCAACAGCTACGCTCGGGATGGGTTTTCGGTGTAACCGACAGAGCCAATCGGCGGGTTCATCGTAATCACTGGGTAGTCATTTCACGAGAGGCGCGCCACCATGAGCGGACGCTCTATGCTGCAGAAGGCCATCGCACTGGCAACACTCGCACTGGTTGCCGCGACCACAAGCCTGTGGTTGATGAAAGCTCCGGCGCAGAGCGCCCCAGTTACCCTGGTGCCACTGGCGTTCGCCGATGAACGCGGGGCCAGTGCCTGGAGCTCCGCAACCAGAGACCGGTTCCAGAAGGATACCGCCAATCAATGGCCGCTAACGGACACCGAGAAGCAGGCGCGGGGTGGCAGAAATCCCCTTGCATGGCTGCCCTCCCTGGAACAGTGCCGCTATATCAGCCGGTTTGTCGACGTTATGCAGCGCTATGGCCTCGACAGCAACGACGCCGAAATGCAGAGACTTCGCGAACAGCGACAACGCTGCTACACCCAGTTCCAGTAGTGTCTGTTAATGTTAACCTTAATCCTGTAACAGACTGACACACCGTTTCCCGACGCAACCTGATGAGGCCCAGCAATGAGAAAAAACATCCTGATCACCGGCGCCAGCTCCGGCCTTGGCGAAGGCCTGGCGCGAGCCTGGGCGGCAAAAGGCTGCAATCTGGCGCTTTGTGCCCGCAGGGCGGATAAACTGGAAGCGCTGCAACGGGAGCTGCAACAGGCGTACCCGGAAATCAGGGTGCTGGTGACCGGGCTGGATGTGTGTCACTACCAGCAGGTGTTTGAGGTGTTCCGCGGGTTCAAGGAAGAACTTGGCAGCCTGGACCGGGTCGTTGTGAACGCCGGCATCGGCAGCTCCCAGCCCATCGGCCGGGGGCATTTTGACGCCAATCGCCATACCGTGGAAACCAACGTCATTGGTGCCCTCGCCCAGAGCGAGGCGGCGATGGAAATTTTTAGGGAGCAGAACGACGGGCATCTGGTGCTGATGTCCTCGGTCAGCGGTGTGCGGGGATTTCGTGGCCCGCTGAACGTCTACGCGGCCACCAAGGCGGCCGTTGCATCACTGGCCGAGGGCCTGCAGCTGGACACCCGCGGCAAACCCATTAATGTCAGCAACATCATGCCCGGTTACATCCTGACCGACATCAACCGGGATGCCGAGAGTGCGCCGTTTCGGGTCGACCTGGATACCGGCGTGAAAGCGCTGGTCCGGGCCATCGAATCCGAAAATCGCCGCGCTTATGTGCCCTGGTGGCCCTGGACACCTATGAGCTATCTGCTCAAAGCCATGCCGTTCAGTCTGTTCGCCAGGTCCATGTGACGGTCCACTGGCAGACCCCGTCTGCCAGTGCCCCATCCTTATTTGAAGCGGACGACCAGCTCATGCAGATCACTGGCAATGCGGTCCATCCGCTTCGAGCTTTCCGTTGACTCCTCGCCCTTGCTCAGGTTTTCCGACGCCAGAGCCGAAATATGCTCGACCTGCTCATTGATCTGATCCGCAACCTGCGCCTGCTCTTCCACAGACGCTGCCATTTGCGTGGCCATCTCGGCTATGGTGTTGACCGACTCGGTAATCTCACTGAGGGACCGTTCCGCCTCCAGCATTTTTTCCAGGCCGCTGTCGGCCGCAACGTTACCCTCTTTGGCAATTTTTACCGAATTGGACGAGCTTGACTGAAGTGTATTAATGATGACGTGGATTTCCTTGGTGGAATCCTGGGTGCGGCGGGCCAGGTTACGAACCTCATCCGCCACGACCGCAAAGCCGCGACCGTGCTCACCCGCGCGCGCCGCTTCAATAGCCGCGTTAAGGGCCAGCAGGTTGGTCTGATCGGCAATTTCTTCAATGATCTTGGCGGCACCGGCAATTTTACCGGTCTCCGAAGCCAGTTCCTGCACCGACTCGCTGATGTTGTGGACCGTCGATTTCAGGTCCTCGATAGCCTCGCGGGTGGCCGCCACAGTGGAGGATCCCCGGGTAGCGAACTCGCGAGCTCCGTCTGCCTTCTCTGCGGTCTGCTGCACGTTGGAAGACACTTCCGCAATGGTCTGTGACATCTCATGAACGGCCGCCGCCACCTGCTCCGTTTCACCCTGCTGGCAACGCAGGGTTTCCTGGGCTTCATACTGCAATTCGAGGCCGTGCATGGCACCGGTTTTGGCTTTGTCGGCGGAATCCTCGATCCGGGTCAGAACCGCATCCAGATGGGCCTGCAGGGCGCGAACAGCCACCTTGATACGCCCCAGTTGCAGGTCATCGTCGGTGTAGCTCTTTGCCGCCAGATCGTCGGTGAAAGACTTGTCCATCATCGACGTGATCGAGGTCAGCAACCGCTGCTTTGAAAGGTTTACCCAGACGGCGTAAACGACAACGCCCACCAGCAGCGCCAGTTCCGAAACCACACTCTGACCCACTCCGAACAGGACGGCCGCCACAATCAGTACCAGGCCAAGAAACAGGGTGCTGGCACTTAGCCGGCTCAACAGGGTTGTTGTGCTTTTCCCGGCACGGATCCGCGAATAAAGCTTGTCTGCACGCTCGACATCCTGACGGGACGGACAGCTGCGCACAGACTCATAGCCAATGATGGCACCCTTCTCGGTAACCGGGGTAATGTACGCGCTGACCCAGTAAAAATCGCCGTTTTTGCACCGGTTCTTGACCAGGCCCATCCAGGGTCGCCCCGCTTTCAGGTGGGACCACATATTTTCATAGGCGGCCGGCGGCATATCCGGATGCCTTACAATGTTGTGAGGCTGACCAATCAGCTCCTCGCGGGTAAAACCACTAATTTCGACAAATGCATCATTACAATGCTGAATTTTACCTTTCAGGTCGGTTGCGGAAATAAGCTTCTGAGATTCCGCAAATTTACGCTCGGTGTTGGTCACCGGCAGATTTTTACGCATTGCCAAGATCCTTTTTATAAACTGAAACAAGCGTCGAAAGGGCCAGTATAGTTAACGGCACCAATCTGTTGCTCTGAAGTTCACGGATTATTTTTATTTGCAGATGTCCGCACACCCCGGATTTTCGATAGGCGCGGGCAGGTCTGGTCCGCGAAAACAGCAACTTTCTATCATCGCCAAACATCAGTAACGTATCGGCCAGCTATACAACCACGACGATGGAATCCACCATGGAACGATCCGAATACCCCGTGCTTTACCCCATGATTACCCGCTGGATGGACAACGATATCTATGGTCACGTCAATAACGTGACCTACTACTCCTATTTCGATTCCATCGTTAATCGCTACCTGATCGAAGAAGGCGGACTGGACATCCACAACGCGCCGGTGGTGGGCTTTGTGGTCAGCTCCAGCTGTCAGTTCAAAAAACCTGTGGCCTACCCTGAAGCGCTTGAAGCAGGGCTGCGGGTGCTGAAAACCGGCACCCGATCGGTCACCTATGAGGTTGCCATTTTCCGACAGGATGACCCGGATGCGGCTGCCATCGGGGAACTGGTTCACGTCTTTGTAGACCGCGCCAGCAACAGGTCTTCACCGATTCCGGCAAACATCCACGCAGCACTTGAGCGTATAAACGCCCACATCAGATAACTGTACATTTATACAGTTTTGCAGTATGGTTACGATAACTGTCACTCGCCGATTTCACCAAGTGAGACCGCATGAGATCAGAAAGCCAGCCTGCAAGCTTTGCCACCATCAGACGGCGCTTCGAGTTTCGCAGCATTGAAATCGGGCGATGGGTGTCGGAGCCCGAAAAAGACCGGGCAGCCATGAGGTTCCAGCAGGCCCTGAACGACCTGATGGACGTTCTGGGCGGCCCGGAGCATCTGATCTCCCTGCGCCATACCCTGGGCCTGCAATATGGCATTGGTGGCAGACCCGGGGTTGCCGCGCACTATATTCCCACCACCCGGCAGCTGGCACTGGCGAAAAACGCCGGCGCGGGCAGCCTGGCCCATGAATGGTTTCATGCCTTTGATCACTACATGGGAAACCGCATGTTCAGAAAGCCGGAAAAAGGTCTTTTTGCATCGAAAGGCTGGCTTGAAAGCACTTCGCTGAAACCTCATCCGCTCAACGGCCTTCTGGCAGAATGCTTCAAAGCGGTGATGCTGAATGCAAATGGCACTGAACCCAGTGAGCTTTTTCTGTGCTCCCGCAAGGCAGACGCCGCCATGGGAGTGCTTTATTACGCCAGGCCGGAAGAGATGTGCGCCAGAGCATTTGAAGCCTTCGTTGAAGACGCCCGACCCATGAGCAGCTTTCTGGTCCGCGGCAGCCGGCATTCAGATGAGGCCAGGACCGGCCTGTATCCGCAAGGCGGGCAGCGTACGGTCATTAACGAGGCATTCCAGCGGTATTTTCAGTCTCTCGGCGGTGCGCTTTACCGGGAATTGGCGGACGCGACCATGTCGTCGTAATGACGATAGAAAACCCCGGTTTTTCCGGATGAATCGCCAGCCAGCCCGACTGCGTCATTGACCATGGCTCTGGCCACCAGCGCCGCATCAATACCCCGATACCGTCTCAGCCGGCCCTGCAACAGGCAGTTAACGGCGGGCATGGCCCTGATGCCCAGCGCTTCCGCGGACCGCTGCTCGGATCGTCCGTTCATCAGCAGCCCCGGCTGATAGATAGAGAGGTAGGGAAAAGCGAGTTCCTTCAGGCCATCTTCCAGTTCGCCTTTCACCCGGTTGTAGAACACCGGGGACCCCGAAAAAGCACCGATGGCCGACATCAGAATGAACCCTGTCACGCCCTGCCGTCGCCCCATTTCTGCCGCTTTCATGGCGTACCCGTAGTCGATCTGCCGGAAGCGTTCGCGGGAGCCTGCTTTCTTTATTGTTGAACCGAGGCAGCAGACAATTACATCAACCTTGAACAGACTTTCATGACGTTCCAGATGGTCAAAATCCACCGCTTCCTGTTGCAGTTTGTCGTGGTCAATGGGTATTTCACGGCGCACGGGCGCGACCACCTGTGTCACCGCATCGGACGCCAACAGCCCCTCCAGCACCCTGCCTCCGGTCAGCCCGGTCGCACCCAGTAACAGTACTTGCATTATCTGACTCCCAATGATCCGGCCTGTGTCCCGGCCTAGCGCTTTTCCGCGCCCCTGAGGATGGCGTGCAACAGTTCTTCCGCATCGAATTTGGTCAGGGCTTCGTCTGCGCCCACCTGAGTGGCGTAGCTGACGCTCATCTCACTGTTCAGTGAGGTATGCAGAATGATATAGGGCTGTTTCAGGCTGTTATGGTCCCGCACATTGAACGTTAGCTCATAGCCATCCAGCCCGGGCATTTCAATGTCGCTGACCAGAATATCAACGGGCCTGCCTTCGTCTTCTGCCTTTAGCAGTCGGTCCAGCGCATCCTGGCCGTTGGTGGTAACCGAATAGGATACGTCCTTGCTGTCCAGCGCATCCGAAAGCTGCTTGCGCGCTACCTGAGAATCGTCGACCAGCAGAATATTCAGCCCTTTAAGGGTTTCCCGCTGCAGGTCAGTTAACACCACCTCGGACGGATTCACCGACTCCGGATACACCCGTGCCAACAGCAACTCCACGTCCATCAGCTGAACAATTTCCTCATCCAACTGAAGCAGACCGGTAATGAATGCACGGTCGCCCAGGCTTTTAGGCGGTGGCATCACGTCTTTCCATTCGGTTTCGATGATCTTGCGAACGTTACGAACCAGAAACCCGATTTCCTGGCGCTGAACATCGGTCACGATGATAGACGCGGTCTTCCGGTCTTCCTCTGTCATCGGTCGATAACCGACGGCCGCCGCCATATCGATTACCGGCACCGTCGAACCCCGGAAATTCATCGTGCCGACCACCGCCGAATGACTTTGCGGCAGTCGGGAAAGCGGCGTGTAAGGCATGATCTCACGAATTTTCAGCGTACCCAGGCCAAACAGCCGCTGGTCGTTCAGGTAAAAAAGCAGTAGCTTCTGGGGGTGTTTTTGCGCCTTCGCCATTGGCTTGAATCCTGTTGTCGATGTCATTTTCAGTCTAGCAGTCTGCCCTTACTTCCTCTGCCACGGCAATCGTTTGAATCCGTCAGCCCGGCCAGTGCGTATTTTTTGTACAGCATCTTTCCAGAGGCCAGACCATGAAACTGCTCACGACTGCTCAGTCATCTCACAATTCGCCACGTTCATTACGCACATCGGGTGCCATCCCTTTTATGCTGGCTGCTCTGCTTTGCCTTGCGGTGGCGGCGCCATCCGCACAAAGTGATGAGACCGGCGATGCCATCCAGAACGTCATCCTGTCCCAGATCGAAGCCTTTGCCAACGACGACAAAGAGACCGCCTGGGGCTTTGCCTCTGACGGCATCAAACGGCAGACCGGATCCGTCGACACCTTTTACGACATGGTGCGGTTGTCTTACGTGCCCGTGTATCAGGCGTCCTCAATTGAATTCATGGAGCGCATTCCCCACGATGGCTTCCAGGTTCAGGTTGTCCGCCTGCTCGGGCCCGAGGGCAAACGCTGGCGCGCCGTCTATCGCATGGTGCAGAACGACGGCGAATGGCGCATCGGTGGCGTCGCCCTGAACGAAGCGCCAAAAACCATCTAGTAGCGACTCGCCAGAGTTCAGTCATCGATCTACACAAATGAATTCTGGCCATCACTAAATATGATTTATGCTTTACGTTTACGTAAACTAGACTTATATTTAGCGTCAGAATGACCGCTTCCATCGGAACCGTCCATGCCAGACAAAAAACAGTTCAATATCAGCGCACTGGCCAGAGATTTCGACGTCACCACCCGGAGCATCCGCTTCTATGAGGACGAAGGCCTGCTGCATCCAACCCGACAGGGCCAGACCCGGATCTTCAGCAACAAAGACCGCGCCCGCCTTAAACTGATCCTGCGGGGCAAGCGCATGGGTTTCTCCCTGGCGGAAACCCGGGAACTGTTCGAACTCTGGGACGAAACCCTGACCGGCAGCGAAAACCAGCTTCTGAAAACCCTGGAAGTCGTGGAGCGCCGCCGCGCCCAACTGGCCCAGCAGAAAAACGACATCGCCATGATGGAAACGGAACTGGACGCCCACGAAAACCGCTGCCGGGCGGCCCTGCAGGATATCGAAGAGCGCAAACAACAAAAGGCAACGACATGAAATCCCCCTACACAGAGCTCAACTTCGGACTCGGTGAAACCCTCGACAGCCTGCGGGAACAGATCAACCGCTTCGCCGCCGCCGAAATCGCCCCCCGCGCTGAAGAAATTGACCGCAGCAACGAATTCCCCATGGACCTGTGGCAGAAAATGGGTGACATGGGTCTGCTGGGCATCACTGTCAGCGAACAATACGGCGGCGCCGGCATGGGCTACCTGGCCCACGTGATCGCTATGGAAGAAATCAGCCGCGCCTCAGCATCTGTGGGCCTGAGCTACGGCGCCCATTCCAACCTGTGCGTCAACCAGATCTACCGCAACGGCACTGAAGACCAGAAACGCCGGTACCTGCCCAAACTGATCAGCGGCGTGCACGTGGGTGCCCTGGCTATGTCCGAACCCAACGCCGGTTCCGACGTTATCTCCATGAAACTCTCTGCCAGAGACGAGGGCGACCACTACCTGCTCAACGGCACCAAAATGTGGATCACCAACGGACCCGATGCCAGCACCTACGTGATCTACGCCAAAACCGACATACACGCCGGATCGAAGGGCGTCACGGCCTTCATTGTCGAACGCGGCACCCCGGGCTTCAGCCGCCACCAGAAGCTGGACAAACTCGGCATGCGCGGCTCCAACACCTGCGAACTGGTGTTCGAAGACTGCCAGGTGCCTAAAGACAACATCCTCGGCGGCGAAGGCATGGGCGCGAAAGTCCTGATGAGCGGCCTGGATTATGAGCGTCTGGTGCTTTCAGGCGGCCCACTGGGCATCATGCAAGCCGCCATGGACGTCACCGTGCCCTACATTCGCGAACGCAAACAGTTCGGCCAGGCCATCGGTGAGTTCGAACTGGTCCAGGGCAAAGTCGCCGACATGTACACCTGGATGAACACCGCCAAATCCTATGTCTACATGGTCGCCATGTCCGCCGACCGCGGCGAAACCACAAGAAAAGACGCCGCCGGGGCTATCCTCTACTCCGCCGAAATGGCCACCAAACTGGCGTTGGACGCCATCCAGTTGCTGGGCGGCAACGGTTACATCAACGACTACCCCACTGGCCGGTTACTGCGGGACGCCAAGCTGTATGAAATCGGCGCGGGCACCTCGGAAATCCGACGCATGCTGATTGGGCGGGAGTTGTATCTCAACAACTGATTCAACTTGGGTGGTTTTGCGGTCGGCCGGATGGGGCTTTCGGGAAACGCTACGAGCACCTCCATGTGCGCTTGGCGTAGGCCATCCTTGGCCTACGACATTCCCGAAAGCCCCATCCGGCCAACCGCGCGCACTTGGGCATGTGCATTCATCAAAAAGTTTAAACAGCGGCCAGCAACCAAACCCAGACGAGGGGCAGCGGGTAAAGCAATTCGAAAATTTCGTAGGCCATGGATGGCCGAAGATAAGCGCACACGGACGTGCTTGTAGCGGTTTTCGAATTGCTTTACCCGCTGGCCCGATGCACGGACTAAAAAAATGACCGTACTCCAAAACAAAATTAACCCTAAAGAAGACGAGTTCCAGGCCAAGAACAGGGCCATGGAAGAGGCTGTCGCAGATCTGAATGACAGAATTGCCATCATCCAGCAGGGCGGCGGCCCCAGCTATCAGGAGCGCCACATCGCCCGCGGAAAACTGCTCCCCAGAGAGCGCATCAACCGCCTCCTGGACGACGGTTCCCCCTTCCTGGAGGTGGGCCAGTTCGCCGCCTACAACGTCTACGATGAAGAAGTACCCGCCGCTGGCGTCGTCGCCGGCGTAGGCCGCGTCTCCGGCACCGAATGCATGATTATCGCCAACGACGCCACCGTCAAAGGCGGCAGCTACTACCCGCTGACGGTGAAAAAACACCTCCGCGCCCAGGAAATCGCCCTCAACAACCGCCTGCCCTGCATCTACCTGGTGGACTCCGGCGGCGCCAACCTGCCCCTACAGGACGATGTCTTCCCCGACAGAGAACACTTCGGTCGCATTTTCTACAACCAGGCCCACATGTCCGCCGACGATATTCCCCAGATTGCCGTGGTCATGGGCCTTTGTACCGCAGGGGGCGCCTACGTGCCCGCCATGGCCGACGAATCCATCATCGTCAGAGAACAGGGCACCATCTTCCTGGCCGGCCCGCCGCTGGTGAAAGCCGCCACCGGCGAAGTTGTCAGCGCTGAAGACCTGGGCGGGGCCGATGTCCACTGCAAGACTTCCGGCGTGGCGGACCATTACGCCGAAAACGACGCCCACGCGCTGGACATCGCCCGCCGCTGCGTCGGCAACCTCAACCGTAAAAAGCCCACCCCGGTGGAAGTGCGGGAACCCGAAGCGCCACTCTACGACCCCAGGGAAATCTACGGCATTGTCGGCACCGACCTGCGCAAGCCCTTCGACGTGCGGGACGTCATCGCCCGAACGGTGGACGGCTCCGAATTTGACGAATTCAAACGCTACTACGGCCAGACGCTGGTCACCGGCTTCGCCCACATCCACGGCTACCCGGTGGGCATCATCGCCAATAACGGCATACTGTTCAGCGAATCCGCCCTGAAAGGCGCGCATTTTGTGGAACTATGCTGCCAGCGCAACATTCCCCTGCTGTTTCTGCAGAACATCACCGGCTTTATGGTGGGCCAGAAATACGAAGCAGACGGCATTGCCAAGCACGGGGCGAAAATGGTCATGGCCGTAGCCTGCGCCAGGGTGCCCAAAATCACCGTACTGATCGGGGGCAGCTTTGGCGCCGGCAATTACGGCATGTGCGGCCGCGCCTACAGCCCGGACTTCCTGTGGATGTGGCCCAACGCACGCATCTCGGTGATGGGTGGCGAACAGGCCGCCAGCGTCATGGCCACGGTGAAACGGGAAGGCAAAGAGCGCAAAGGCGAAAACTGGAGCACGGACGAAGAGGCCGGGTTCAAACAACCGATCATCGACAAATACGAAGAGCAGGGCCACCCTTACTACGCCAGCGCCCGCCTGTGGGACGACGGCGTGATCGACCCGGCCCAGACCCGCGAGGTAGTTGCCCTGAGCCTGTCCGCCACCTTTAACCGACCCGCCCGGCCCACGCGCTTCGGCGTGTTCCGTATGTAACCGAGGAGAGCTTCATGACCGAACAGACCCCCGCCGTGGTGCTGAACCAGTGCACCCGAGGCGTCACCGAAGTGGTCCTCAACTACCCGGAAAAACGCAACGCCTTCGACGACCTGATCATCCGCAGACTGATCGACGCGCTGGAACAGGTCGCCAGAGACGATGACACACGCGTGGTGATCGTCCGCTCCGAGGGCAAACACTTTTCGGCCGGCGCCGACCTGGCCTGGATGCGTCGGATGGCGGGCAATACCCGGGAAGAAAACCTGGCCGACGCCCGTCAGCTGGCCAAACTCATGTCTACCCTGAACCACCTTCCCAAACCCGTGATCGGACTTGTTCAGGGCGCGGCCTTTGGCGGCGCGGTGGGGCTGGCCGCCTGCTGCGATATCGTCATCGCCACCGAAGATGCGAAATTCTGCCTGAGCGAGGTCAAACTCGGGCTGATTCCTGCCACTATCAGCCCCTATGTCGTTCGTGCCATTGGCGAGCGCCAGGCCAGGCGTTACTTCCTCACCGCCGAAGTATTCAGCGCCGAAAAAGCACAGGAACTGGGACTGGTCCACATCGTCTGCGACGACAAAGACAGCGCGTGGACCGTCTGCAACGAACTGATTGACCAGTTGACCAGCAACGGCCCGCAGGCCATCAGCGCGGCCAAGAAACTGATCTTCGACGTGAGCCAGCAACCGCTGACCCCGGAGCTGATCGACATGACGTCCCAGCGCATTGCCGACATCCGCGTCAGCGACGAGGGCCAGGAAGGGCTTGGCGCGTTTCTGGACAAGCGCCCGGCAGCATGGGTACCGGAGGATGACGCCTGATGTTCCGCAAGATACTGATCGCCAATCGCGGGGAAATCGCCTGCCGGGTGATCGATACGGCCCACCGCCTGGGCATCCAGTGTGTGGCCGTCTACTCCGAAGCCGATGCCGGCGCCCGACACGTGGCCATGGCCGGCGAAGCTTTCCACATCGGCCCGGCGACGAGTTCCGAAAGCTATCTGCGCGGGGATAAAATTATCGAAGCCGCCAGACTCAGCGGAGCCGAAGCCATTCACCCCGGCTACGGCTTTCTGTCAGAAAACACCGGCTTCGCCGAAGCCTGCGAAGCCAGCGGCATCGTGTTTATCGGCCCGCCGTCTTCGGCCATCGCTGCCATGGGCTCCAAGTCCGCCGCCAAGGCCATTATGGAGGAAGCCGGCGTGCCCCTTGTGCCCGGATACCACGGCAGTGATCAGTCGCCAGCGCTATTGAAAGCCGAAGCCGAACGATGCGGCTACCCGATTCTGCTAAAAGCCATTGCCGGTGGCGGCGGCAAGGGCATGCGCGTGGTTGAAGGGCCGGACGATTTCGACGACGCCCTGGCCGCCGCCCGTCGGGAAGCCAAAAACGCCTTTGGCAACACGGACATGCTGATCGAGCGCTACCTCACCCAGCCCCGCCATGTGGAAATCCAGGTGTTCTGCGACCAGCAGGGCAAGGGCGTCTATCTGGCCGAAAGGGACTGCTCCATCCAGCGCCGCCACCAGAAAGTGCTGGAAGAAGCCCCGGCCCCGGGCCTGACCGAAGACACCCGCAAAGCCATGGGCGAAGCCGCCGTTCGCGCTGCCCGGGCCATCAACTATGTGGGCGCAGGCACCGTGGAATTCCTCTATGACGCGGACGGCGCCTTCTTCTTTATGGAGATGAACACCCGCCTGCAGGTGGAACACCCGGTCACCGAAATGATCACCGGGCAGGATCTGGTGGAATGGCAGCTACGCATCGCCCTGGGCGAGCCGCTGCCACTGGAGCAGGCCGACGTTAAAATCCACGGCCATGCGCTGGAAGTGCGGGTGTATGCCGAGGACCCCGCCCAGGACTTCCTGCCCGCCACCGGCCACCTTCGCTACCTGAGAACCCCGGCAGAAAACCGGCATGTACGGGTGGATACCGGCGTTCGCGAAGGGGACGACATCAGCGTTCACTATGACCCGATGATCGCCAAGCTTATCGTATGGGACAACACCCGCGAGCAGGCCATTAACCGCATGGTTGCGGCCCTTGAGGGTTACCGCATCGCCGGAGTAAAAAACAACCTGAGCTTCCTGCATACCCTGGCGGATTCCGCGCCTTTTCGCAAAGCAGAACTGACCACGGCGTTTATCGACCAGCATACCGACCTGCTGTTGCCGCCACAGACCGACGACCTGAATCAGTCACTGGCCCTGGCCGCCGCGTACGTGATCACTCACCGGCAAGCGGTGCCGGACAAAGCCGACCCCTGGTCACCCTTTGCCACCCTCAGGCAATGGCGGCTGAACAGCCAACACACCGAATCCCTGTTGCTGAAAACCGGCGACCGCATTCACACCCTGCAAGCACAAACCGTTGGCGATGAGCTGGTGGTGCGCAACGGCAAGCGGGAAGACCGCATTCGCGCCGAGCTGGGCGACGACCGGCTGGAAGTCACCCTCAACGGTCACCGCCAGAGCCTGTACGGCCATCTGCACGGCCAGGAACTGACCCTGTTCCAGCAGGGCCAGACCTTCCGCTGCACCCTGTACAGAGAAACCTTTGGCCTGGAAGACGCGGCCCACGAAGGTAGCCTGGCAGCCCCCATGAACGGCGCGGTGATTTCCGTGCAGGCGAAAAAAGGCGATACCGTAACCGCAGGCCAGACCCTGGTGATCATGGAGGCGATGAAAATGGAGCACGCCATCAGGGCCCCGGCGGATGGCGTTGTCAGCGACGTGTTCTATACCGAAGGTGATCAGGTAGCCGAAGGCGCCGAACTGATCGCCATCGACGTGACTGCAAAAGCAACGAGAAGCGAGGCCGAAGCATGACCTTTCCTGCCCATGTCCGCCTGGTGGAAATGAGCCCCCGGGATGGCCTGCAGAACGAACCTGGTCCGGTCATCGCCACCGCCATCAAAACGAAACTGATTGACCGGCTGGCCGATTGTGGCCTGACCCACATCGAGGCCGCCAGTTTTGTGTCACCAAAATGGGTTCCGCAAATGGGTGATGCCACTGACGTCATGGCGAGCATCAACCGTCGCCCCGGCGTTCGCTACGGCGCGCTGACCCCTAACCTCAAAGGCTTTGAAAACGCGCTGGCCGCCGGCGTCAGCGAGGTCGCCGTGTTCGGTGCCGCGTCAGAAAGCTTCAGCCAGAAAAACATCAACTGCTCCATTGCCGAAAGCCTGGAACGTTTCCGGCCGGTAATGAACGCCGCCCATAAAAACCGGATTCCGGTTCGCGGCTACGTCTCCACCGTTCTGGGGTGCCCCTACGAGGGCGACATCGCTCCGCAACAGGTGGCAAAAGTGGCCAGAGCGCTGCACGACATGGGCTGCTACGAAATCTCCCTGGGCGACACCATTGGCGTCGGCACACCGCTGAAAGCCAGACGCATGCTCGAAGCCGTCGCCGCCCACGTCCCCATGGAAAAACTGGCCGCCCACTTCCACGACACCTACGGCCAGGCCCTGGCCAATCTTTACACCGTACTGGAAGAAGGCATTGCCGTGATCGACGCCTCAGTTGCAGGGCTCGGCGGCTGCCCCTATGCCAAAGGCGCGTCTGGCAACGTGGCGACGGAAGACGTGTTGTATCTGCTAGACGGGCTGGGGATTGAAACGGGGGTGGATCTGCAAAAGCTGGTTGCAACGGGTGAGTGGATCAGCCAACGGCTGGGGCGCAGTAACGGTTCCAAAGTCGGGCAAGCTACGGGTGGTGGCAACGAGTAAACCCCGCTGATCAACCGCCAATCTGACGAGCCATCGCTGCAACACAACGCTCAAACAACGCACCACTGAAAAATCTGTCCGATTGCTCCCCGCCACTGGCTACCAGTGCGCCTCCGGACTCTTCAAGACCACACTTGATCATCAGGTTGTCGCCCCGATCGAAATCTTCAATCACGTGGCCACGCTTATGCCCCGACACGGTGTGAGATTCGCAATAATGCCGTCATTGGTCATGTTCGGCATTACTGCAATCACAAAGACGTCAAACGAATACATGCACAACAGAGTGCCGTGGGCTAAGGTGTTGTTATATTGATAATTGAACTAACGCATAAGATTTGCGGATACGCAAAAAAGAGAAGTCGCGTTTTTGCAATAATGATGCTTTCAGTCTAATTGCTGTTAGGCACCACAGTGATTCCAGTGAGGCAATGTTTTGGACGGACAAAGAGTCTTAATCGGTGCTTAAGAAAGGAGCGCTGGAGATGGTTTTGCCCAGAGCATAAAAACCAGCCTTTGGTATGGCTATTTAGTTTAGTTTTCACTGTTATTGCGGGATCCGCCTCAATCTATGCTGTAGTGGCTCCATCGGGGGAAAACTCTGCCCAAAGTTCTTCTGTCAAAGATCCAGGCTCCGCGGGCGACGCAATTCCGCCTCTGAGTCTGAGCTCAGTGATACATAAAGAGCATCTCATTGCCTTTAGAGTTGCCACAGATGTAGCCCTAATTTCCGTCTTTGATTCGAAAGCACTAGAACACCGATTCCGCGACGAGGAAACTTGGTGGGTAGAGGATGATGCGCTACTTACAGAAATGAATAGGGGCAACGGAATTTTCCTGTCTACCGGTCACGATGGCTACTTTGAGGTTCTTGTTCATGGAAAAAATCCGAGGCTAACTACTGAGAAAGAGCTAAGTTTGACGCTGGTCTGCGACGGTGGCCCGATCTATATCGGAGGTTACCCTATTGATGGGCTGAAAAAGCTAGATGAGCCTTTCGGCGGAGACTATTTTTCGTGTGAAAAGGGCGCTTACAATGTCGGAGTCCGGGTTAGGAGAAATATTGTAGATCTCTCCTTTTCGCCTATCGAAACGTTCACGAGAAACTCGATCAATTCAGTTCCTCATTTTGACGAGTTCTAGCTATGCCTAACAAACCATTAAGGTTGTTCCGGGCCGCTGGCCCTCCACTGGACGCCCTTGTCAGGGCGACGTTTATGGCTGGCGTTAGCTGCCATTGCCGAGCCGAGAAAGTGATACTTTCGGTTTAAATCAGAGTTAACCAATGAAAGTTGAGCTTGTTTGCTCTGGATAATCCGGCTGCTGCAAGCCGCTTGGTGGAAGAGGTTTTCGATAAAACCGACCGCTTGGCAGATTTTCCACAATCCGTACGGATTGCTCCGGAACTACCCAATTCCGTATACCGTGAGGTAGTGGTGCCGCCATGTCGCATTTTTTACCGTGATGATGATAGTGGCGCCCTTGTCCTATATGTTAGACGAGAGGAGCGGCAACTTCACGCTTATATGCTTGAAAACAGCTAACCAGGTGCATTACTTGGAGGCATTCACGGAAGCAAACGCCGGCAAAATGATCCGCATCGTTGTCGGTGGTCGCGAGTGTTGAGGGCGACAATTCGGGCGCCAATTCCTTGCGGCAATTTACACAGGGCATTCAGCCCCAGGAAGTTCCTGCCGAATGCAGCGAACTTTAGCAGGCCAACTGCCTGCCGCACCATGCGGTGCATGAAATTGAGAAATGCCGAACCAGTTATTGAAGTTCTTTCCGGGCCATGCGGCCCTCCATCACTTTGGTAATGATAGTAAGTATATCCGGCAGTTGGGTTAACTTCTTTCGATTTACAGAAATGCCTTTCTAGGTATTATTCGTGCAAATTTGCACGCGCTGAGCAGGCAGCCTATACTTTGTGTTGAAGGGAAAACTTCCTCAACAGAGGTACGCCACCATGATGGGTTTGCGAGAACATAAACCGGCCGAGACGGCCCCACCCAGCAGGTCAGCCCCTACACTTGATGCAAATCACAGCACGGCGGGGCTGCGCTGGTTGTTTGAACGCCGTGAGCGCTGGGAATTGACCATGGACCAGCTTGGGGAGCTGCTGGGTGGCGTGCGCAGGCGCACACTGGCGGACTGGCGGAAGCGGGTGACTGGCGGCGAGAAGGTTGATGTGTCTCGCGACACCATGGAGCGAATCAGCCTGCTTCTGGGCATCCACAAAGCACTTGTATTGATTACACCATCCGGGCATGAAGCAATGGCCTTTGACTGGTTTCGCAAGCCGATTGATCTAATGGGGCTGCAGGGCCAGTCGATCCGTGACTACCTGCTGGAGCAGGGTTCGATGGATGCACTGTATTACGTGCGTCGTAATCTGGATGCCATGCGGGGCTGAAGTCGGTACTGGCCAGGGAGCGTTAATTGAACCGAGTCAAACCTGAATGGAAGCATCACCGGATCATTCACAGCAAATACCCCCCGATTGACTGTTTCGAAAGCGCGGACTCCCTGATTCTTGGTGAGCTGGAGTCCGCCACTAGTGACCGGCTGGCGCACTGGCCCCGTTATGTGGATGACAAGGATTTTCGGTATGGGCCCGGGTGGGGACCGGTTATGGCCTCTTTCTGCTACCCCGCGACCGGGCGCTTTAATACGGCCGCCCGCGGTGCCTATGACGCCGGAGATTCGGTGGAAACCGCGATCAGGGAATGGGTGTATCACATCGGTGGAATCTGGCGGGGGTTCGGCGTTGGTAACGATTATTCGGCGGTTGTCCGATGTTATACCGGCTACACTGCTGAACTATTAATTGACCTGAGGGGGCAGGCCCGGTACCTGCACGATTCGGACTACGCACCGGGGCAGCAGATCGCAGCGGACCTTCTGAGCGCCGGGGAATACGGAATCCTCTACCACTCGGTGCGCAACCCGAACGCTGAAGCCGTTGCCCTGCTGCGACCCCCCGCAACCACCCCGGTGGTCCAGGCTGGCCATTATGTACTGCAGTGGGATGGGGCGCGGTTTACCCGGTATGCCCGGATCGAGGAATACCAGCCCCTATGACGGGCAATGCCAGCGAGTCCATCCGGCGAGCAAGCCCTTGACGCCATCATGGCGTCACCAGATTGAACCGCCCTTCGGGTTTATCCAGCATTGCGAAAAAACCCATCAGGTCGAGCCGGCTGCCTGCAAAACCGATGTCATCGCTGAACAGCAACTCTTTTAACCCTGCCCTGCCAACCAGCAGGTCAACGAACAGAGCGCGGGTGACTTCAAGCGTGGCGTCCGCTGGGGTGTCTGCGCTGGTCAGGCAGTTGTGGAGCACGGAATTCTGCAGGGTCAGCAGCTGTCTGGCATCGTTGTTATCCGGCTCGGAAAAAAACCAGGTGGTTCAGCAGCTCCGCAAGCCAGCGGTAGCTGTTGCGGCCTTCGGCGGCGTCCATGTCGGCCGCCGCTTCAAATTCCTGCCGGGCGATTTCCCGGGGCGTGTGCCCATGATTCATCGGGCGCACGGCCTGGTCGTGAATGAACTTGTAGGTGTCGCGCTGTATGGCCAGAAATTCCTGAATCTTCTTTTGGCCCCATAGCGGCCAGTGATGGCTGCCAAAATACACCTCGGCCTCTGCGAAACGGGTCCGTGCTTCGTCAATAAAGCCGCTCCAGATCCGGGCGTCCCGGACTTTGGCGCCACGGAGGATGTAGAGGTTGTGCATATTGCGGCTGACCAGTTCCGTCGGCCTGTTGAACCCACAATTGCGGGTCCCGGGCAATGAGCCCGCGCCGCGCGTCCTGAAAGTCTTCGCGGTTATCAAAAGGCCTTTGCGCCAGCACCCGCTGATTGGCTTTGCCGGTGCTGGCCGATGGCGCACTGTGCCCGGCACTATTTGATTCTGGCGAGAAACCGGGGGCGGAATCACAGCCCGTTATTATCAGTGCAGTGGCGAGTACCGGGGCAAGAAACGTCTGCAGGGATAAGGGCATAAAATAAACCTGAGGGTCGGTTTTTGTTCCCGAAGATTAGCTCATTGTCGCGGACTGTTTACCGGAGCAATCCCATCAACCGTTATTGGCGTAAAGCTGTATCTGTCTATTTCTCTGGCCAACAGGACCCACGACATGGCGTCGCTTACCTCCGAAGTTCACTCCATCCTTCAGGCTACCCACCCCCGCGATACCGAGTTTCATCAGGCGGTTAACGAAATTGTCGAAGATATCGCCGGGTTTTACGAGGAAACGCCGGCTTACGTCCGCTGGAATGTGATCGAGCGATTGATCGAGCCGGACCGGATACTGCGTTTCCGGGTGTGCTGGGAGGATGATGACGGCCAGATTCATGTAAACCGTGGCTGGCGGGTGCAGCAGAACCATATGCTGGGGTCCTACAAGGGCGGCCTGAGGTTCGACCCCGGCGTCAGCGAGAGCGTGCTGAAGTTTCTGGCATTCGAGCAGTGTTTCAAAAATGCGCTGACCGGCCTGCCGATGGGTGGCGCGAAAGGCGGCTCCGACTTCAACCCCAAAGGACGCAGCGAGCGGGAAGTGATGCGTTTCTGCCAGGCCTTTATGCAGGAGCTGTATCGCCACATCGGCCCGGACATGGACGTGCCGGCCGGGGATATCAATGTCGGCCCCCGGGAAATCGGGTTTCTGTATGGCCACTACGTAAAGCTGACCAACCGCTGGGAAGGCGTGCTGACCGGCAAGTCTCCCAATTTTGGCGGCAGCTGCGGACGCATCGAAGCGACCGGCTACGGGGTCGTGTACTTCCTGGAGAGAATGCTGGATACCCATAACAGGACACTGCAGGACACTCCGTTGATCATCTCGGGCGCCGGAAACGTAGCGCTATACGCAGCAGAAAAGGCCATTGAGCAGGGCGCGAAAGTGCTCACCCTGTCCGACTCCGGCGGCACGCTTCTGTTCAGGGATGGTCTCACGGAAAGTGGCCTGAACGGCCTCAAAAAACTGAAACAGGAAGATGGACGGCCGTTGGCGGAATCGTCTTCCGGTGAGTTTCACAACGGCCAGAAACCCTGGCAGGTAACCGAAGCATCGGTGTTTTTACCCTGCGCCATTCAGAACGAAGTAGACGGCGAGGCCATGGACACGCTATTGAAAAAAGGCCTGATTGCACTCTGCGAAGGAGCGAACATGCCGCTGACCGCAGACGCCCAGGAGCGTCTGATCGCAAGCGACGCTCTGTACGGCCCCGGCAAAGCGGCCAACGCGGGGGGCGTCGCAGTGTCTGGTCTGGAACGCTCCCAGAACGCCATCATGCAGTCCTGGACGTCAGCGGAAGTGGATCATCAACTGAAATCTATCATGGCCGACATTCACGACCGCTGCATCGAGCACGTCAGCCGGGACAGCGCCGGCAACTACCCCTATAGCAAGGGCGCCAACCTTTACGGGTTCAGGCGGCTGGCCGACGCGATGGTGGCCTTCGGGATACATTAGTGTTGCGAATCCCTCGAGCCCGCTTTAACAACCTGGATATCCGAGCGCGTTTGCTGATATCCGCACTGGTGCCGGTACTGCCCACGGCATCGATTCATATTTGCTTGTAAACGACGTCGGAAAGCCGGCTGCGGTTGCCATCCGTATCGAGAGTGCGAATGGCAAAGTACCAGGTGCCCACTGTGAGTTCGTCTACCAGTAATTCGTCCACTGAGGCATCGCCAATCGCGAGGCTCTTGTCCAGGTTATCGGCGTTGAGCCCGTAAGCCACTTCAAAGCCTGCGATTTCACCCATGGCGAGGCTTTCACCATTCTCACGGGTCAGGGGGGCAGTCCAGCTTAGCAAAGCTGCGTTGGCCGGGATGTCTCCCGTCGGTGTAGGTTCGCTGGTTCCAGTGTCAGTGTTGGTGTTGGTGTCGGTGTCGGCCACGGGATCAACTGGTTCTTCTGGACTCGTGTCGACTGGTTCGTCAGGGTTCGTCGGGTCGTTCGTGGTGCCGTCGGTATCGGTGCCGTCGGTATCGGTGACTTCAGCATCGCTTTCTCCATAAACGTCCGCGATGGTTTTGAATCGCTGAACATTGCGATACTCAACCACCACCAGTTTCTGGCTGATAACACTGGATTCCACGGTCAGTTGGAGTTCGGATGCCTGCAGGGCAGCGGCAGAAACCAGATCTGCCAGCGCGACGTTCATTCCGTCCCCCAGAAGACTGATCTGGCCGGTCTCGCTGACCTGGCTGGTTATGTTGGTCAGCACATCGGAAATACCGCTCCATTGTGCATTGTTGTTCACCAGAGCCAGGAAGGCGGCGTTGGCAATGGCCACATGCAAGGCGTCTGCAGTCAAATCATTCAGATCATCGAGCCGAGTCAGATCAGGCGGGGAGAGGCGCAGTGCACCGGCTGTCAGGCCAAACCAGCCTTCTACAGTTGCGTAAGCCTCTGACAAAGCCTCAGGCGCAAGCCCGCTGGCACTGCGCTCCGCCAGAGTGACAGCCAGATGCGTCAGAGGGGTGAGGTTTGCACTGCCCAGGCTCAGGTCACCGGCTCCCCTCAGGCTGAAATTGCTATCCAGGGCCATGGGCTGGCCAAACGCAACTGACGCTGCATCTACCTGCTCACACTGGGGTACCACATCGCAGAGCATGCGGGTGCCACCGTCTGCCTGGAGATCCACAAGCGCCCAACCCTGCGCTTTGCCACGCAGTTTAAATTCATAGCTGCCGTCTTCAGCGGTCAGTACCAGTTTGGTCGCCGACCGTTGTGGCTCATAGTAGCCATCCTTATCAGCTATCAAACGGTTCGCAGTGACCAGACCTTTGCGGATGACGCCCTTCATCGCGGAACCTGCAATCTTGACCGTCGGTTCGGTTGAGCCCTGGAGTTGCGCTGATGCACTGCTCTCGTCCGATGCTGTCTCCATACCGCAGCCCGAGAGCAGAACCAGCATAGATAAGATCAGCAGTCCGTGCTTCGATGTTTTTTTGCCGCAATATGACATAGTTTCGCACCAATTTATTGACGAATTCGGGCGAATCATACCGTGTCAATATTGGGTCAGATGTAGAACGGCTCAGGGTTTTTGAGGCAAAATTTGTCAGAACTTTGACGCTTACGAAGGGAAACGCAACGCTAAGGAAGATTACACCGCGAAAGAGTATCAAATGGGGATTCAACACTCTGTTTTAAAATTCTTTTATTGCAGCTCTCTCAGCCGGCCACAGATCGGGGTCCCGCAGGGCCTGCTCCGGCCGCTTACAAATTTAAACAGTGCAGACCTGGCAAAAACCATTGCTGATGCCAGGGGCGTAGCACTGCGGCCGGACATTCAGACACGCGGGAGCTGATCACAGCACCAGCGACGTAGCCAGAAACAGCATCAGGCCCATGCCGATAATATCGGTGAATGTGGTCAGAAAAATGCTGCTGGCCGTCGCCGGGTCGGCACCAAAGCGTTTGAGCACCAGGGGCACGGCCACCCCGAATATGCCGCTGCCGATGCAGGCACCGATCATCGCGATGAAAATAACGACGCCCAGCATGCCGGGGCTGGCGGCATCCGTGCTCATGGCGTAGGCGAACATGGCGATACCGGCAATCACGCCCACGGCCGCGCCATTAAGTGCTCCGAGCAGAATTTCCTTGCGCAACAACTGTCTGACCGGATAATCATTGATCTGTCCGAGGGTGATACCGCGCAGCGTAATCGCCAGCGCCTGACAGCCGGTGTTGCCGCTCTGCCCCGCGAGCACAGGCAGAAATGCTGCGAGAGCGACAATCTGGGTAATGGTGCTCTCAAACATGCCGACTACAAAAGCTGCGGCAAAGGCCGTGATCAGATTCACCTGCAGCCAGGGGTGGCGCATGCGAAACGCCGCCAGTACCGGCGTGTTGATCTGCTCCTCCTTTGCCACACCGTACTGGGAACCGGCCTGGGCGCTCAGCTCCGAGGCAATACGCTCGTACAGCTTCCAGCCACGCACCTCACCTACCACGTTTTTTTGCTCGTCCACTACCGGATACATGCGGTAGTGGTGGTAAAGCACCTCACTGACGGCGTCCTTGACCGACGTATCCGCTTCAAAGGCGAAAGGCTCCCGCACCATGATGTCTGACAGCGTGTCGGAGGGCTTGGCCAGAATCAGATCGCGCATGCCAACCACGCCAACCAGACGGGAATTTTCCGTCACAAAGATGTAACTGATTTCAGTCACGTCCGCACTTTTAACCATGAAGGTCAGAGCTTCGGCAACGGTGTAGTCTTGCGGCAAGGTCGCGGTCACCGGCGTCATCAGCTCACCGATGGTTGATTCCATACCGGACAGCACCGCGCGGGTGGCCGCCTCATCCGGTGCCGCCACTTCTCCCAGATGAGAGGCAATCGTCACGGCCTGCTCCGCAGGGATCCTGGACAGGATGAACTGAATATCATCAGCCGACAGCTTGACCAGCTCCTGGGCAGCATCCAATGGGGTGAGATCGCGGATCTGCTCGATCCTTTCTGTCAGTTCCATACTCTGCGACATGGTGTTCTCCGGTATCGGTCGTTGTCTGACTATAACAAGCAGGCGACAAAGTCAGCAGTGAAATCTGGCTTGTTACAGTTTTGCTTTGCACTGACAATAGCGCATGTCACTCATACGTCACGAGACTGAAAAATGCTCGAAAGCCTGACCATGATGCCCGAAAATTTTACGTTTCCGGATTCAATCTGGCGGCTGTTGATCAGCACCGGTTTACTGATGGTGGCGATCATAATTCTGCGGACGTTGACAGCTCGCTTCATTCGCAAGAACGTGGTTTCCTCGGAGTTGCGGGGCCGTTTACTGGTCAACTTCCGCAACGGCTTTCTGTTGTTGGGTGTCCTTGGGCTGGCGTTAATCTGGGGCGATCAGATCCGCTCTCTTGCGCTGTCGATTGTCGCCATTGCCGTTGCCTTTGTGGTGGCCACCAAGGAGCTGATCCTCTGTATCTCCGGCGCAATACTCAAAGGCAGCGCTGGCTCTTTCAATCTGGGCGACCGTATTCAGATAAAGGATTTCCGGGGCGATGTGATTGACCAGACCCTACTGGCCACCACCGTTCTCGAAGTTGGCCCGGGCAAAACCGGCCACCAGCGAACCGGTCGGGTGATCGTGATCCCCAACTCACTGTTCGTTTCCGAGCCGGTAACCAACGAAAGTTTTACCGACCACTGGGATTTCCACGTGTTCACCGTGCCTTTCAAACGGGAGGACGACTGGCATTCCGCCCAGACGGCGCTGCTGGCGGCGGCCACTCGCCACTGCGGACCCTACCTGGACACCGTGCGTCAATATATGGACAAGGTCGGCGTGTCGCGGGGCCTGGAAGTGCCGTCTGTTGACCCGCGGGTAACCATTCAGGCGCCGGTGGCCAGCGAGATACATCTGACGGTCAGGCTGCCGGCCAAATCCGGCCAGCGCAGTTATATCGAGCAGGCGATCCTGTCAGAAGTATTCGCCGAAACGGATTATTCCGTAAAAAAAGCCTGACTCCGTTGCTAATGTCGGCCTCACGCGGCCTGATGTCGGGCGGTCTGATTCACACTTTCTTCAATGGTGTCGAATATCCCGGTATCGATCTTGCCAATGGGCAGGTCATAGGTGATGGTGGCGCCGAAGGCCTCCGGGTCGTGGGGGTCACGGCGCACCTTATCGAACACCATTAACCGGGTGCCCAGGTAGAAGCCTTCTTTCAGGTCGTGGGTGACCATGAAAATGGTCACTCCGGTTTCCTTCCAGAGTCTGAGCAGCAAATCGTGCATATCCGTGCGGATGCCCGGGTCAAGGGCGCCGAAGGGCTCGTCCAGCAACAGCACCCGGGGCTTCATGATAAAGGACTGGGCAATGGCAAGCCGCTGCTGCATGCCGCCGGATAACTGGTGGGGCCACTTTTCCGCCGCGTCGCCAAGCCCCACGGATTCCAGCATGGCGTCGACCCGGGCCAGCGCCTCCCGCCGGGCCTTGCCAAAGAGCTTGCCCAGAAACGGTTTCTGTTCCAGTTCCAGTCCCATCAGCACGTTATGGCGAACACTGAGATGGGGAAACACGGAATAACGTTGGAACACGATGCCGCGATTACGGTCCGGTTCAGCGGGGAAGGGCTCGTCCTGCAGGGTAAGCCTTCCCCGGCTGGGCTGTTCCTGGCCCAGCAGCATTTTGAGGAAGGTGGATTTGCCGCAGCCGGACGCACCCACCAGGGTGCAGAATTCTCCCTGCCCCACGTCCAGATTCAGGTTCTCCAGAACCACGGTCTTGCCGTATTCCTTCCACAGGTTCTTCACGGTAATAAAGCTCATCAGTGGCCTCCGGCGTTGTACCAGGGAAACAGCCTGCGATTGGTGTAGCGCAGGCACTGGTCGATGATGATGGCCAGCAGCGTGATCCAGATAACATAAGGCAGGATCACGTCCATGGCCAGGTAGCGGCGCACCAGAAAAATCCGGTAGCCCAGGCCCTCGGTGGAGGCAATGGCCTCGGCCGCAATCAGGAACAGCCAGGCCGGGCCCAGGCTCAAACGAATCGCGTCAATCAGCCTCGGGAAGATCTGCGGCAGGACCATACGGGTGACCATCTGCCAGCTGTTGGCGCCCAGAGTCTGTATCTTGATGAACTGCTCCTGGGGCAGTTCCCGGACTCGCTGGGCAACGTCCCGCATCATGATGGGCGCGGTACCTATGACAATCAGCATGATCTTCGACAGCTCACCCAGGCCGAAAACAATGAACAGTATGGGTAGAATGGCCAGCGGGGGCACCATGGAGGCGGCCGACACCAGAGGCGCAAGGTTGGCCCTTAGCAGAGGCAGGGTGCCGTTGAGAATGCCGATAACCAGTGCCATCAGGGCCGCGATACCAATGCCGATGCCCAGGCGCTCCAGACTGGCCAGGGTGTCCACGAGCATCAGATAGTCGCCGCTGCGCCGGTCCTCCTGAAAAGCCATGCGCTCGACGCCCGCAATCATCTGTTCCAGGCTCGGGAGCAGCTTGTCATTCGGGTTCTCGGCCAGCCGTTCCTGAGATGCCATTCCGTAAATCAGAATCAGCAGGGCGAACGGAATGATACCGAGCCCGAAAGCCAGGATCCGCCCCGGATGACGGTTAATCAGGCGCATGCAGTGGGCCTCCGCGTGGGTCGGTCATACGGATTGCCGGGCGGGGGATGGCAGGATGTATGGGTGTCACTGGCAGGTCTCCTCTGTTGGAACAACACGGCAATGGAATCTCAGTGGATTCAATCTCCCGGGCTTTTGTCCCGCCGTGTAACCTCACAGAGGTCGGCAACTCTCGGACCAGTCGTTCAACTTTCCAGTGAACCGGAACCCTAGTCGCCCATTTTTCGCAATGATCGTCGCGTTGTTACTGCGTTCGGTTTGCTATTTGTATAAGCACTTTGCAGGGTATGTGCCATGTTGATAAAGCCCTGTATTTCATCAAATAATGGCCCGGCCGTTCGGGCCGTAGTGCATTCCGGCACCGTCTTATGCACCGCTTTAGTGCGACATGGCTCGTCACAGGGCAGAGCTCAGACCTTCAGCAGGCGCGCCATGGCTCCGAAAATCTGCGCCATGGCCTCCCGATTGCGGCCGGGGCCGCCCGCGATGTGGCCCCAGTCCGACTCCAGAACGTGCAGCCGGGCCCCGGGCATTCTTTCGGCATCGCTGGCAGCGTCCTCTAACGTGAAATACAGGTCCGTGCGCCCCGGCATCAATGCTGCCGGCAGGGCGATGGCCGCCAGGGCGGCGTCATAGTCCCCGTTAAATACCGGGTTGGCACTGATGTCTCCCTGTTGCCAGGTATCCAGCACGGTCAGCAGGTTGTTCGCATCCTGTTTCAGGTGATCCTGCTCCCAGGACCGCAGCAGGTCGTGAATCGAACCAAAACCAAGGTCCCGGAAGCCCTGACGGCGGAAAAACGCCTGGGAGTAGGCCCAGCCGGCATACACCTGAGCAAAGGCCCTCAGGCCCCGGATTGGCGGCGACCGGTAATGACCACTGGCAAAAGCCGCGTCACAGGTCAGGGCAGCCCTGAGCCCTTCCAGAAACAGCCAGTTATGGCTGCTGCACCGGGCGGTACAGCAGCTCGCCAGTACAGCACTGACACGGTCCGGAAACAGACTGGCCCATTGCAGTGCCTGCATGCCCCCCATGGACCAGCCCGCCACAAGTGCCATAGAGACCCCCGGAAACCGGTTGTCGATCAACCGTTTTTGCAGCATCACATTGTCGTAAAGGCTGACCCGGGGGAAATTCGGCCCGGCCTGGGCGACTGTCGTGTTGGAGGGAGAAGACGATTCACCGGCACCCAGCATGGCGGGAATCACAATGCAGAAACGCTCCGGATCAAGAGGGCCGTCACCGCCAACCAGCGGGTAGTTGCCCGCGGCTGCACCACCGTAGTACGTGGGCAGCAGCACCAGGTTATCTTTTGGTGCGTTCAACTGACCTATCTGGTGATAGTGGAGACGGGCATTGTTAAGCACACCGCCCCCGGACAGAGCCAGATCACCTGCCTCAAAATCATCGATAACCCACTGTTCCATCTTTATTTTTCTGCCTTATCAGTTGCCTTCCAACCATAACCCAGTGCATTTTACATACGCACTGGCATGTAAGTTGAATAGCCTAGATTGAAAATATCGTGCCAGAACCTAAACCGGGCCGGCTGACCGGGTCCGGCGAACAGAGGAATCTCCATGTCCGATCACAGCAATGCCTCAACATTGAAAGAACAGCTCACTGCGGCGGGGGTGAAATACGCCATTGCCAGCTATGTGGATATCCACGGCATCAGCAAGGGTAAATTTGTGCCTGTTGCCCACCTCGGGCAGATGATGGAGGGCTCGGAGCTCTTTACCGGCGCCGCGCTGGACGGCATCCCCCAGGATATTTCCGACGACGAGGTCGCCGCCATGCCGGATGCCGGCAGCATGGCCATCTGCCCCTGGAATCGTCAGTTGGCCTGGTTCGCCAGTGACCTGCACCTGAACGGCGCACCCTTCGAGGCCTGTTCCCGCCATATTTTCGGCCGCCAACTTGAAGCAGCAAAAGCCATGGGCTACCAGTTCAATCTGGGTATCGAGACCGAGTTCTTTATTTTCTGGGAAACCGAAGACGGTGGCTTTGCTCCCCTGAGCGACAGGGACACCGCGGGCAAGCCCTGCTACGACCCGCGCACCCTGATGGACAATATGGAGATTCTGGATGAGCTGGTGGAGTCCATGAACGAGCTGGGCTGGGACGTGTACTCCTTCGATCACGAGGACGCCAACGGGCAGTTCGAGACCGACTTCACATACGCCGATGGCCTGACCATGGCGGACCGGTTTGTATTCTTCCGCATGATGGCCAACGAGATTGCCCGCAAGCACGGCGCTTTTGCCAGTTTCATGCCCAAGCCCTTCGCCGATCGTACCGGCAGCGGTGCCCACTACAACATGAGCCTGGCGGATTTCGACACCGGCAAAAATCTCTTTGAACCGGGTTCGGACGACCTGCACGGGTGCGGCATCAGCAAGCTTGCCTATCACTTCACCGCCGGTGTCCTGAAGCACGGCGCTGCCATCAGTGCGGTGATTGCCCCCACGGTCAACAGCTACAAGCGGCTGGTGCGCCAGGGCAGCATGTCCGGTTCCACCTGGGCGCCGGTCTTCATGTGCTATGGCTCCAATAACCGCACCAACATGATCCGCATTCCCGGTATGGGTGGGCGCATTGAATGCCGCGCGGCGGATATTGCCTGTAACCCTTACCTTGGCAGTGCGCTGATTCTGGCGGCGGGCCTTGAGGGTATCCGCGAGCAACTGGATCCGGGGGAGCCGCATCATGAGAATATGTATAACTATTCGGATGTGGAGATTGCCGAAAAAGGCATCGAGTACCTGCCGCGCAATCTGGGCGAGGCGGTGGAGGCATTCGAGGCGGACCCACTGGCTAAGAGAGTGTTCGGAGAGGCCATGTTCAGGAGCTTCATCGACTACAAACGCGGAGAGTGGGAAAGCTACCAGAACCACGTATCGGATTGGGAAATTGAGCGCTATCTGAAGATGTTCTAGGCATTGGGATTTGACGGCCGCGCCGGCAATCGGAAGGCCTTTCAGGGACACGCTGTAAATACGTCCATGTACGCTCGACAAAAACATCCATGTTTTTGACGGTCCCTGAAAGGCCTTCCGCTCACCGGCGCTGTTTCATACATTGCCGTCCGACAGCGCCCGTTAATTCCGTTTTAAGTCCTGCCAAGCAACACCCAGAACTGCCGCTGGAAAAACGCGGTTTCCTCACCCAGTGAAAACAGCTCGGGCGCAAACAGCCAGGTCTGGGTAATGCCCATCAGATAGGTGTAGCTCAACAGCCCCAACTCCCGGGGCGTTTCCCGTTTCGGCAGGGCGCCGGTTTGCTGGGCAGCGGCGATCAATTCCCCGAACAGCGCAACAATCCCGTGGGTCAGATCCCGCTCCCGTTTCAGGGTCCGGCTCATGGCGTCGGTGAGTTCGGTCTTGTTCAGCAGAATCTCGAACGACTGGCGGTAACGGCGATCCTCCACCAGCAGGCCCAGCCAGCGATCAATAAAATGCGCCATCGCCGCCACCGGCCGATCCGTCATGGTGTGACATTCCGCCACCAGAGCCTCCAGCGGCTCCTGGGAATAGGCCAGCACCGCCTCGTAAAGATCGTCCTTGTTCTGGAAATGCCAGTAAATCGGCCCGCGGCTACACCCGGCTTCCCGGGCAATCCTGCTTAGCGTGGTCAGCGAGTAACCGTCCCGGCTGAACAGCGTCAACGCCGCTTCCAGAACCATCTGGCGGGTTTTTTCAGCGTCTTCCTTGGTACGGCGCATCAGGTATGAATATCTCCGTCTGACTGTGAGGTCCGGGGTTGGTGTGGGGAGGGCTTTCCAAAACTGTACGGAGCCATGGATGGCGGAGTCCAAGCGTCACATGGGTTCGGCAGAGCGTCTATGAAGCGAAGCTTCATGCGATAGCCGAACGACCGCAATCTGTGATTGCGGGCCGGACCCAGCAGGGGTGCCGTAAGGAGCGTGTTTTGGAAAGCCCTCCCCACACCAACCTATTCCAAAACCCACAAAAAAGGGCACGAGTATCGTGCCCTTAGGTTCCCTTTCAGGCAAGCATCAGCAAGCCTTAAATCTCGCCGTCAGCGGCCATCTCCATGAAGCTGTCGTTAAACCGAAGTTTCACATTGCCCGAATCGCCCATGATGGAACCATCCGGGAACTCAATGCCCACGAAATCCGGGCTCATGGCTCCCTGGCCCAGCAGTCCCTTGTCAAACGAGAACTGGCGAACGCTGTCCATCGCTTCCAGAGCCGCATCGCTATTGATGAAGTCTACCGACATCTGCGGCTCCCAGAACATCTTCATACCCGCCAGCTGCATTTCATAACCTTCCCGGTCCGTGCCGGAGATTTCACCCAGAATCGCGCGGGCTTCCCGACCTTCCTCACTGTCAGACTCGAGGACGCTCATGGTCTCATACCAGGCGCCGACCAATGCCTTGCCAAACTTCGGGTTGTCCGCCAGGGTCTGGGTGTCAACCAGCGTCAGATCCTTGATATGGCCCGGTATCTGGCTCGAATCAAACAGCTTGGTGGCGCCAGGATAGGCCTCCACTTCGGTCAGCAGCGGGTTCCAGGTCGCCACATGGCGAACTCCGTCCGTCTGGAACGCGGCGACCAGATCCGCGTCGGAAATGTTCACCACATCCAGATCACGCTCGGAAAGCCCGACGCTCTCCAGGGCCCGCGCCAACAGGTAGTGGGACACCGACAGCTCCACCAGGTGCACGGTTTCGCCTTCCAGCTCCTCAATCGACTCGGCGTCCTTGGACACCAGGCCGTCGTTGGCGTTGGAGAAGTCACCCACGATCAGCGCCGTGGTATCCACACCTGACGCCGCGGGAATCGACAGGCCGTCCATGCTGGTCGCCGTTACGCCATCAAACTGGCCGGCGGTGTACTGGTTGATGGATTCGATGTAGTCGTTCACCTGCACGATATCCACTTCGATGTCGTACTTGTCCGCCCACTTTTTCATGATGCCGCTGTCTTCCGCGTACTGCCAGGGCACCCAGCCCGCGTAAATGGTCCAGGCGATGCTGAAGGAATCCTTCTCTTCCGCAATGGCGCCCATGGACAGAGACGCGGTCAGCAGACCGGCCGCCAGACGTTTGTTGATTTCAGATGTTTTCATGGTAACTCTCCTCGGGTTTAACCCGTGTTGGTCGATTCACTCTTCTTTTTTGTGTTGCTGGCACTGTTCATTAACTTCTTCCACGATCACCACCGGTGTGCCCGGTGACACCGCCTGGCCCGCCTCCCGGCGCACTTCCACGACGCGGCCGGTCACCGGGCTCAGCAATTCAATCTCCATCTTCATGGACTCGATAATCGCCACCGGGCGCTGGGCCTCGATCCGGTCGCCGGGTTTGACCAGGCACTCCCAGAGGTTGCCAGCCACATGGCTTTCCACCGCGTGCTGGCCTGCAGGAAGGTTGCTGATGTCATCCTCGCTGGTGTCCTCAACCGGCGCTTCGGAACTGAAGTTGATCTGGCCGGACTCGATCCAGCGCTGCAGTTCTTCGTCAAACGCCTGCTTGCGCTTGCCGGTGAAGTCCTCGATTTCTGCCCGGTTGTCCGCCAGGAAGGCTTCGTAATCCTTGAGGTTGAAGCGGGTTTCCTCCACCTGAATGGGGTAATCCCCGTTGGGGAAGTCCCGGCGGATCTGCTGCAGTTCTTCAGCGCTGACCTCGTAGAAGCGCACCTGGTCGAAGAACCTCAGCAACCAGGGCTTGCCGGGTTCGAAATATTCGGTGGTGCGGTAGCGGTTCCACATCTGTAGCGTACGGCCGACGAACTGGTAGCCACCGGGGCCTTCCATGCCGTAGATGCAGAGGTAGGCGCCGCCGATACCCACGGAGTTTTCCGCAGTCCAGGTGCGGGCCGGGTTGTATTTGGTGGTCACCAGTCTGTGCCTGGGATCCAGTGGCGTGGCCACCGGCGCGCCCAGATACACGTCGCCCAGGCCCATCACCAGGTAGCTTGCATCGAACACGGTTTTCTTTACCTGGTCGATGCTGTCCAGGCCGTTGATACGACGAATAAACTCCAGGTTACTGGGGCACCAGGGTGCGTCTTTGCGCACCGACTGCATGTATTTCTGTATGGCGGTGTGACAGGCCTCGTCATCCCAGGACAGGGGCAGATGGACGATGCGGCCCGGCACATCCCATTCCGGCTGTTTTTCCAGCTCCTTTTCAGCGCTGATCAGCAGTTTCAGCAGCTCGCGTTGACTCAATGTCTGGCTGTTGTAATGGACCTGCAGAGAGCGAATCCCGGGGGTGAGCTCCAGAATCGATTCCAGCTTCTTTTCCCGCAGCCACAGCATCAGCGCGTGGGCACGGAAGCGCAGGCGGATATCCAGCTCCATGGGGCCGTATTCCACCAGCAGGTAGTTGTCGCCGGCGGCGCGATAGACCACACCGGTTTCATGGTCGTCCATGCCGAGGGAGGCCAGTATTGGCGACACCGGTTTAATGGGCGTGATTTCAGTGGGTGCAGCGCTGAGGGAGGCCACGGATTCGTCCAGGGCCGCCCGCAGGGCTACCGCCTGGTCCTGGCTTACCGGCACGAACCACACCTTGTCACCGGCCTTGAGCTGGCCCAGTTTCCAGAGGTCGGCGCTGATCACGGTGACCGGGCACACAAAGCCGCCCAGACTGGGGCCATCCGGGCCCAGAATCACCGGCATGTCGCCGGTAAAATCCACCGTGCCCACTGCGTAGGCGTTGTCGTGGATGTTGGACGGGTGCATGCCCGCCTCGCCGCCATCGCTGCGGGCCCATTCTGGTTTCGGGCCGATCAGGCGGACGCCGGTGCGGCTGGAGTTGTAATGGATTTCCCATTCGCTGGCGAAGAAGGTCTCGATGTCACCGTCAGTGAAGTAGTCCGGGGCACCGTGGGGGCCATAGGTGACGTGCAGCTTCCACTCTTTTCCGAGGGTCGGTTTCAGTTCACCGGTCAGTTTTTTCCCGGGCGCTGGCGCGACGTCGGCCAGGGACAGCACATCCCCGGCGCGCAGGGCGCGACCGCAGTGGCCACCGAACTGGCCCAGGGTGAAGGTGCTGCAGGAAGTCAGATACTGCGGGCAGTCCAGTCCGCCCCGGAACAGCACATAGGCACGGGCACCGGCTTCTTGGCTGGCGCCGATTTTCAGGATGCCGCCGGCGGGTACGTCCAGCACCTCCCAGAAGGCAACGGGCCGGTCGTCCAGGCTGACTTCCAGTGCGGCACCGGTCAGCACGATCTGGGTGGCCCGGTTAAAGACCAGAGTAGGACCGCGCAGGGTAATTTCCAGCCCCGGAGCGCCTTCGTGGTTGTCCAGCAGCCGGTTGCCCAGGCGGAACGAATAACTGTCGAAGGGGCCGGACGGCGGCACGCCGATTTCCCAGTAGCCAATGCGCCCGGGGTAGTCCTGAATCGTGGTCAGGGTGCCGCCGCTGATCACATCCACTGTGGAAGGCTCGTAGTTAAATTCGTTGAGGGTGCGGGTAAACATCCGGCCTTCAGCAAAGCGCTGATCCCGTAATACCTGGCGCACGTAATGGCGGTTGGTCTCGATGCCGTAGAGCTCGCTGTCCTCCAGCGCCTGTATCAGCCGCTGGCGGGCTGACTCCCGGTCTTCCTCGTGAACGATCACCTTGGCCAGCATGGGGTCGAACAGGGGCGACACCTCGGTACCCGGCTGAATCCAGGTGTCGATGCGCAGGCCCGCATCGTCCGGCCAGCTTACATTGGTGAGCAGACCGGCGGAGGGCTGGAAATCCTTGTTGGGGTCTTCGGCATAGATTCTCGCCTGGATGGCATGGCCGCTGGGTTGCAGTTCCTTCGCCAGAGCCTTCAGATCGCCGAGCGTACCGGCCCCCAGCTCCACCATCCAGCGCACGATATCCACACCGTACACCTGCTCCGTTACACCGTGCTCTACCTGTAAGCGGGTGTTCACTTCCAGGAAGTAGAACTCGGCGGTGTCCGGGTCGTAGATGTACTCCACGGTGCCAGCACTGCGGTAGTCAATGCTTTCACCCAGCTGGCGGGCGGTGTCGTGCATGCGCTGGCGGACGTCGTCGGACAATCCCGGCGCGGGCGCCTCCTCGATCACCTTCTGGTTGCGACGCTGGGCGGAGCAGTCCCGCTCGCCCAGGGCCACCACCGAGCCTTTGCCATCACCGAACATCTGTACTTCGATGTGGCGGGCATGTTCCACGAATTTTTCCAGGAACACGCCACTGTTGCTGAAATTGTTCTGGCTCAGGCGCTGAACGGACTCGAAGGTCTTGCTCAGGTCGTCGGCGCCAAAGCATCGGGACATGCCGATGCCACCGCCACCGGCGGTGCTTTTCAGCATCACCGGGTAGCCGATGCGGTCGGCTTCCGCTAGCGCGTCATCCAGACCGCTCAGCAGCCCGGTGCCCGGCAGCATGGGCACCCCGGCTTTCTCAGCCAGCGAGCGCGCGGTGTGCTTGAGGCCGAAATCTTCCATCTGTTCCGGCGTGGGGCCGAGAAACACAATGCCTTCGGCACTGCAGCGCCGGGCAAAATCCGCGTTCTCACTGAGGAAGCCGTAACCCGGGTGAATGGCTTGCGCGCCACTCTCCGCAATGACTCCGAACAGCTTGTCCTGGTCGAGATAGGTTGCCGCCGCTGAACCTTCCCCGAGGGAATAGCTCTCGTCCGCCTGGCGCACGTGCAGGGAATCGGCATCTGCGTCCGCGTAAACCGCCACCGATATGATGCCCATGTCTTTCAGGGTACGAATCACCCGGCAGGCAATGGCACCGCGGTTGGCAATCAGTACCTTGTCCACAGGCCGCTTCAGTTCCATACCAGCACCTCGATGGGTGTCGGGTTCCAGCCGTTGCAGGGGTTGTTCAGCTGCGGGCAGTTGGAAATCATCACCAGCACGTCCATCGCCGCTTTCAGTTCGACGTACTTGCCGGCGTCGGAAATGCCGTCTTCAAAGGTGAGGCCACCGTCGGCGGTCACCGGCACGTTCATGAAAAAGTTGATGTTATGGGTGATGTCCCGCTTGGTCATACCCAGCTCTTCATGCTCGGTCACCGCCACCAGCCAGCTGTCGCGGCAGGCGTGCATGCACTTCTTTTCCAGGGCGTAGCGGGTTGTGTTGCTCTCCGCCGCGCAGGCGCCGCCCAGGGTGTCGTGGCGGCCGCAGGTGTCGGCGGTGATCTCCAGCATCACGTTGTTTTCCGAGGACATCAGTTTCGAGCCGGCGGTCAGATACACGTTGCCCTGCTCGCGAACGGTGTCCACAGCGCTGTATCGCTCGGTGGGGTTGTGAGCGTTGTAGAACAGGGTGTCAGCAGCCTGGTTGCCTTCCAGGTCCAGAATGCGGACGGTCTCGCCGGCCTTCACCACTTTCAGAAAATATTCGCCCGCCGGCACGGTTTCACGGAAGACGGCGTCGTCTGGTTTAAGTGCGCTTTCTCTAATCATCTCCGGCCTCCGTTACTGGAACTGGTGGTACAGGGCGTTATTGGCGAAGGCTCGGGTGGCCTCCGGCGACGAGGTCTTGCAGGGGTCGGCATCGGTGACCGGTGCAGCCCTGAACAGCTGATAACGCAGAGGATGACTCGGATATTCGGCGGCCGGGTTCAACGGGTGTGGACAGGTATGCAGCACCACGATGGTGTCCATCTCGAAACGCAGGTCGACGGTGGCACCGGCGTGGGAGTGGTCGCTGACAAACGCCATGTTGCCGTCGTCGTCGGTCTTCACCCGGCTGAACCAATTCAGGTTGGCGGTCAGGTCTTTCTTGCCCAGCCCGTACTTGGCCAGTTCGTTGAGGAAGCTGGTAAAGCCGTTGCGATGGTAGTGGTTATGGGCCTGCTGATAGGTCTTTTTGCCCCAGCGCTCTTCCACCAGGTCGGCGTTGCTGGTGCCGCTGACGGTATCGTGCCAGCCCAGGTCGTCGCGGATGATGGAGGCAAACACCCGGCCCATATCGGAAAGCAGAACATGGCCAAGGGTAAGCTTGAAGGTGTGCTGGTTTTTCAGGGTGTCCGGCATGTTGTAACGCTCGAGGGGATTCTCGGGGTTGTACATCAGCATGCCGACATTGGCACCGCCGGTTTCGTCAATCAGGCGCAGCACATGGCCGCGACGCATGATGAAAGACCAGTGGGATCCGCCGGGAATCAGATCGTCGTAGAGGGGGGCTGCGGTTTGCAACATGGCCTTTTCCTCTTGGCTAGGGCGTTTGGGAAACGAGAGGCGTCAGTGACTGAACGATTCTCCCGGGCTTTTGTCCCGCCGTGTAACCTTGGAAAAGGTCGTCAACTCTCGGACCAGCCACCTGTTTTCACCCGCTGTCGGGAACAGGTCGGAACCCTAGTTGACTATTTGTCAGATTGTCGCGCTTTGATGGTGGCTTCAGAAACCGACTTCTCGCTGCGTGGGTATTCGGATACAACTCCCGTGCCAAAACCGCCACAGGCTTTAACAGAGGCACTTCTCACAACTTTCTGGTCAGGTCTGGCCCCGGCTCCTGCACCAGTTTGAAGCGCGGGCCTGATATCAGTGCACCCCGCCTCTGGCCCGTAAATTTTCACTCTGCCGGTAAAGCGGTATTCCGTTCAGATTGAATTTCACTCACTATCTGCACAAACCACCGACAGGAGCCCACCATGAACGCCCCGCTCGACGGCATCCGCATTATCGACCTTACCGCCATGATTTCCGGCCCCCTGGCCACCATGATGTTGGCTGATCAGGGCGCAGAAGTGATCAAGGTGGAGAACCCCGCTGGCGGAGATTTCACCCGCTCCGCCGCCAACCGGCAGGGTGGAATGTCAGCGTCCTTTCTGAACAACAACCGCAACAAGAAATCCATTGCCCTGAACCTTAAAGATCCGGCAGGAAAGGCTGCGCTGCTGAAACTGGTGGCCACCGCCGATGTGTTCGTTCAGAACTTCCGGCCCGGCGTGATCGACAAGATGGGACTGGGTGAGGACGAGCTTCGCAAAGTGGCACCCAACCTGATCATGGTGTCGATCAGCGGCTTTGGCGACACCGGCCCCTACGCCCAGCGCCCGGTGTATGACCCGCTGATTCAGGGCCTGTCCGGCCTGGCGACGGTGCAGGCCGGGTCGGACGGACGCCGACCACAGCTGGTGCGAACCATTCTCCCGGACAAACTCACGGGCGTCACCGCCGCTCAGGCCATTACCGCTGCCCTGTTCGCCCGTGAGCGGACCGGTGAAGCCCAGCATGTGCGCCTGTCCATGCTGGACGCCATTATTGCATTCCTCTGGAGTTCGGACATGGGCAGCCAGACCTTCGTCCAGGGCGATCTGGCCCAACAGGAAGCCGCCAGCTTTCAGGACCTGATCTACGAGACCACCACCGGCTACATCACTATCGCGGTGCAGAACGACCGGGAATGGCAGGCGCTGATCCGCGCACTGGATCGTCCCGAATGGGCCGAAGACCCGAAATTTCTGACCGCGGAACTGCGGCAGAAAAACATCGACGCCCGGCTGGACCTGATCCAGTCCGTGATCAGAACCGACTCGGCAGAGCACTGGCTGGAACGCCTGGAGGAAGAAAAAGTGCCCTGCGCCCCGGTGCTGACCCGCACCCAGATGCTGACCCACTCACAGGTTCAGGCCAACGGCCTGATGGTGAACTACGACCACCCACAAGCCGGTCAGATCCGCCAGACCCGCGCGCCGGCCCGGTTTTCCGGCGCTCCGGAACAACCCTGGCAGGGCGCCCCGACTCTGGGCGGGAACACCAGCGCTTTACTGGCAGACTGCGGCTATTCCGGCGAAGAAATTCAGGAAATGCTGGATTCGGGTGCTGCAGTGGAGCGGGACTCCAGATGCTGATGAAAGCGCGCCAGAAACTGCTGGGCCTTGTCCGTTTTCGGTGCGCCAAAGAAATCATCCGGTGCGCCCGATTCGGCAATCCGGCCCTCGCTCATGAAAATGACCTGATTGGCCACCTGGCGGGCAAACTCCATTTCATGGGTGACGATCACCATGGTGGCGCCCTCGTCGGCAAGATCGCGAATCACGCCTAGTACCTCCCCCACCAGCATCGGATCCAGGGCGCTGGTAGGCTCGTCAAACAGCAACAACTCCGGCTTCATGGCAAGTGCACGGGCAATGCCGACGCGCTGTTTCTGGCCACCGGACAGACTGCTCGGGAACATACCGGCCTTGTCCGCCAGCCCCACCTTTTCAAGCAGCGCAACGGCTTCTTCACGGACCTGCTGTTTATCCCGGCACTGAACGTGTACCGGGCTGGCCATAATGTTGTCGATCACGCTGAGGTGGGGCCAGAGGGCAAAGTGCTGAAACACCATGCCCACCCGCGAACGCATACTGGCCAGGTCGCCGTCGCGCATCTTGACGCCGGATTTGTGTACGCCAAAGCGCTGGCCGTTGAGAATGACGTGGCCGCTGTCCGGGGTTTCCAGCCAGTTGATACACCGCAAAAGCGTGGACTTGCCACAGCCGGAGGCCCCTATCAGACACAGCACCTCGCCCCGGTTGACGTCAAGAGAGACGTCCTTCAAAACCTGGTTGTCGGCGAAGGCCTTGGAGATCCCCTGCAACTGCAGGACCCGTTTCGTAGCATTATCTGTTGACGTCGGCTGGGAGTTTTCCATCACGTTCATGTACGTCGTACCTCGGCGTAGCGGGTAAACAGAGTGGTAAAGAATTCGATCACCAGGCTGATCAACCAGTACAGCAGCACGGCCGACAGGAAGCTGGCGAACGGGATAAAGTAGGTCGCCTGAATGGCGTTCATCGCGGCCGTGAGCTCGGTCACCGCGATGATGCCCAGGAAGGCGCTGTCCTTGACGATCTGCACCCACTGGTTGCCGATCATCGGGGTGGCCCGCATCAGCATCAGTGGCATGATCACCCGGCGAAACAGTTTCAGCCCGTGGAAACCGTAAGCGCGACCTGCCTCGATGGTTTCTGTCGGAATATCCTTCCAGGCGCCTTTCAGAAAAATCGCCATGTAGGCGGCGTTATACAGGATCAGGGCAACGACGCCGGTCGTCCAGTTCGATAGCTGGATTCCTGCAGACGGCAGCCCGAAGTAGATCATGTAGACGAACAGCAGGAACGGCATGCAGCGCATGCTTTCGCAGTAAACCGTCACGCTGAGGCTGACGGCTTTGCGACGGGACATCAGCAGAGGCGTCAGGAAGATGCCCAGAAGCATGGACACGCTGCCGGCAATGCCGATCAGCATCAGGGTGTTGCCAAAGGCTTCCAGAATTTCCGGGTATTGCTGCCAGACCAGGATAAAATTGTCGAGACTCATATCGCCGGCTCCGGGTTCTTACCACTGCGTTCCAGTCGGCCCTGAAGCCTGACCAGGGCAAAGATAATCACCACGTAAAGCACCAGCCCCACCATCAGCGGCGGCAGTGGATCGTAAGTTCGGGCGCCGACGCGCTGGGCGGCGCGGGTGATTTCGACCATGCCGATAACCGCAATCGCCGGACTGGATTTGACCAGCATGGTGGTTTCGTTAATCAGGCCTGGGAGGCTGGAGCGCCATACCTGGGGTAGCACGATCCGCCACACCCGGGTGAACCGGGGCATGCCGAAGGCAAGCGCGGCGTCGTACTGCTGGCGATCAAAGCTCAGCAGCGCCGAGCGCCAGATTTCACAGCTGAAGGCAGACGCCGTCACGGCCATGGTGATCATGGCGGCGACCAGGGGGCTTAATGACACGCCCAGCTGGGGAGCGCCAAAATAGATCAGCATCACCAGCGTGACCGCAGGGCAGGACCGGATGATGCTGACGTAAAGATAGGCAATCTGACGGCTGACCGGAATCCGGGCCCAGCGCAACAACGCAAGACCCAGACCCAGAGGCAGCCCGACAAGGATACCCGTCAGTGACACGCCAACCGTAGCGAAAGAACCCTGGAAGATGCTCCAGTAATCGTAGGCATTCATCGAAACGCGATCAGTTGACGTCGATCGGCATATTCTCGTAGCTGGTGTTCAGCCACTTCTGTTGCAGGCGATACATCTCGCCGCTTTCACGGATTTTCAGCAGGGCGCCGTTGACGATCTCGAGGATGGCGCTGTTGCCTTCCTTGACCGCCCAGGTCAGGTAGCTGGGATCACCCACGGGCTCACGGACGGCAAACATGTCCGGGCGCTCGGCGACCAGGGAATACAATGCCAGATCAGTGTTGACCACCGCATCCACCCGGCCAAGACCGAGATCCTGATAGGCTTCCGGATAGCCGTGGTACTCGACAATCTTGGCAACGCCTTCACCGTATTCGGTCTTCAGCATCTCGTTGTAGATCTTGAATTCCGCCAGAAACGCGCTGCCGGTTTCTGAAGCCACGACTTTGCCGATCAGGTCCTTGCCGGTCATGATGTCGCTGTCTTTTTTGGTGGCGAACATGGTGGTGGAGGCGGCGGTCGGCGTGGTGAAGTCAAAGTTGGGCTTGCGGGCGTCGGTGGCAAGTACGGCCGATAGCGCCATATCAAACTTGCCGCTAGTGACGCCGGGCAGGATTCCGGCCCAGGGCAGAATAGCCTGGCGAAGTTCAAGGCCGGTCTCTTGCTCGACCAGTTCCTTCAGTTCGTTGTCATAACCCGTGGCGATGCCGTTCTCGACGAATTCAAACGGACGGTAGTTGTCTTCCGTGGCGACTTCGATATAGCCCCGCGCTTTGATCTCTTCCATAGTCAGGGCGTGGCTGGCGGATGCCAGGCCAAGGGTCGCTGCCAGAACAATGGCAAGACCGGTCAGGGATTTGGCAAGCAGAGTGGTGTTAAAAACAGAACGACATGAGCGTGACATGGACACATTCCTCTTGAGAATAAAACAGTGACAAACACTGTGGCAGTGAAACGCTGATAGCAGACGCCTGCGTCCTTTCAACGAGAGCCCTCAGCAATTTTCAACGAGAGCTTAGGCAATAGCTGTGCCATCAAAATAAAGTGTTTGTCTTACAGAGGTTTGCGTTTGAAGCTGAAATGCATGTTTTGCAGGGGATGAGTTTGCGCACCATAAAGGCCTGCCCGTCACCGCGGCGCCTTATTTCAGGGCAAAGGAGTTAGGACGCCGCTTTCTCTTCTCCCAGCTTGGCCCGCACGTTCATCAATACCCGGCCATAGGCGTTCCGGCCCCGACGGTCGCGTCCACAGCCCCAGAAGTAATCGAAATTGCTGTTCTCGACGATCTTCTGGTCGCCGGTGGCCAACAGTTCTTCCGTCAGTTCCGGATGCGTGCGGCAGCGGGTATAGACGCCCCGGGTCATGACCGTTTCCCGCACCTGTTTCCAGTCGCTGCGGAAGCTCTTGTGGCGCTTGCGGCCAAGCTTTCTGGCCTGCTGTGGCGATGCGGCTGCTCTAATCTGCTCCTGGCGCGCATCGTCGGTGAACTTCATACCCTGGAAATAGTGCTCCACGGACGGCCACACCTTCCCCTCCAGCTCAAAATTGAAGAACGAGTGGGTTCCAAGGGGGATTAGCGGATCGGATCGTGAAATGAAAAGATCCTGTTCGCCGTCGTCAGTCGGAAAAAGGGACATAGTTTTGGTCGCCCTGAAAATGTGCGTACAGTTTACCCAAAGCCAACGCCCAGATCACCCGGGATCAGAGCCCTGCGACGCTGCCATCACTGCGAGGATCGCCGCCGCCCTCGATGATTCCATCGGGGTGACGGACCAGCGCCCCGGCGTGGCCCATGGTATCGCTGAAGGCTTCATCCAGGGGCTCGACGTCGTGCCCGGCGGATTTTAACTGCGCCAGCAGTGCCGGATCGAACCGGTCCTCAAATTTGAGCGTCGTGGTCGTATCACCCCAGGTCCGGCCCAGCAGCCATCGCGGCGCAGTAATCGCCTGCTGCAGCGGCTGGTTGAACATGGCGTAGCGGCTGAACACCATAGCCTGGGTCTGGGGCTGCCCTTCACCACCCATGGCCCCATAACTCATCACCCGCCCGTCATCAAAATGCGCGAGGGCCGGGTTCAGGGTATGGAAGGGTTTGCGACCGGGTGCCAGCTCCCTGAGCGAACCGGGTTTCAGCGAGAAGCTGACGCCACGATTCTGCCAGTTGATGCCGGTATTTTTCAGTACAACACCGGAGCCGAATTCCCAGAATATGCTCTGGATAAAGCTCACGGCGCGACCCTCGGAATCAATGCAACCCATCCAGATGGTATCGCCAGGCGAAGCGGGTTCCGGCCAGGGCAGGGCCGAGTGGCGGTCTACCCGGGCGGCTAGCTCTGCCAGTTTGGCGGCGGTCAGGTAGTTCTCCGGCCGCTCGGGCAAATGGTCGGGGTCGGTCACCAGGCGATCCCGCACCCGGAATGCCTGCTTGGTGGACTCCACAAGGCTGTGAATATAGTCAAAACCCTCGGCCTCGGTGACGCCCAACTGATCAAAAATGCCCAGGATCATCAGCGACGACAAACCCTGGGTGGGCGGCGGCAGGTTGAAAATCGTTGCGCCGCGCAGCTTGGTCTGCAGCGGGGTGACCTTCAAGGCCTGATAGGCGGCCATGTCCTCAGCCGTGAGCGGGCTGCCCAATGCCGACAGTTCGTCGCCCATAGCCTTGCCCAGTTCACCCCGGTAAAAATCGTCCAACCCGGCACGGGCCAGTTGCTCAAGAGTTGCTGCCAGAGCGGGCTGTTTCATCAGCGAGCCCTCTGCCGGAGCCTGTCCACCGGGTGCAAAGGCGTCAAAAAAACCGGGCGCCTCTTTCATCTGATGGGCTTTTGCGGCTGTCAGTGCGGCCTGGCTCTGGGTCACAATAATCCCATCGCTGGCCTGTTCGATCGCCGGTGCAAGCAGCCGTGACAGCGGTAGCGCCTTACCCCATCCGGCGGCAACCTCAAGCGCCTGCTGCCAGCCGGCGATAGTACCGGCACTGGTCAAGGACGCCAGCGGGCCCCGGGTGGGAATCTCTTCATAGCCCTGATAGAAATCCCGGGTCGCGGCCTTGGCGGCGCGACCACAGGCATCGATGGCCACCGGGGCCTTGCCCGGTTCATGGATAAGCCAGAAACCGTCACCACCGAGGGAGTTCATGTGTGGGTAGACCGTCGCGATCGACGCAGCCGCGGCAACCATGGCTTCGACGGCGTTACCGCCCTCTTTCAATACATCCCGGCCGGCCAGGGTTGCCTGATGATGGGGCGCCACAAACATGCCTTTGGCTGAGTACACGGTCTTGAGCATTATTATTGTCTCCGGGTTTGGTCCTGAACAGGCTTACGCAAAGATGCCATAGAACATGCGCAGCGAGGTGAGGAAAAGAAACAGGGCAAAAAGCTGCTTGAGCAGGCTGGCATTGATCGCGTGGGCCAGGCGCGCGCCTATCGGTGCCATCAGGATGGTCGCCGGCACGATCAGCGCAAACCCGATCAGATTGACATAGCCCAGGGTAAGAGGCGGTCGGTTCTCGACCCCCATTCCGTTGAACAGAAAGGCGGCCGCGCCGGGAACGCTGATCACAAAGCCAAGGGCGGCCCCGGTCCCCACGGCGGTGACCATGGGAACCCGCATGGCACTGAGGATCGGTACACTGAGAGTGCCGCCGCCAATACCCATCAGGGTCGAAACAGTCCCGATAAAAACCCCCAGAACGCCGGTGCCCGCGGTACCGGGCAGGCCGTCACTGACACTGAACCCGTCCTTTTTGAACGCCATGTTCAGCGCAACCAGCAGCGCAATCACCGCGAAAATGCCGGTCAGCACCTGACCGTTCAGTATCCCGCTGACAATGGCGCCGATGCCGACGCCGATAATCACGCCCGGCACCAGTTTTTTCAGTATCGCCGGGTCCAGACTGCCGCGATTGAAATGCGAGCGGGACGACATGATCGAGGTGGGGATGATGGTCGCCAGGGACGTTCCAACCGCCACATGCATACGCACCGCCTCATCAATGCCGAGCAGGGTAAACAGATGGTAAAGCACCGGCACAATCACGATGCCGCCGCCGACGCCAAGCAACCCGGCCATAATGCCCGCAATGATACCGGTCACCATCAACGACAACGCCAGCCCGATTAGCCAGCCTGTTGAATAATCGGCAAAAATTTCCATAAATCCGTTCCTGATTGGGCCGTCTTACCAGCCAATGGCTTCCGGCAGCCAGGTGACCAGCGCCGGGAATTGGAAGAGCATTATCAGCGCAACGAACTTTAATGCTACAAACGGCAGAGCGCCAACATAAATGTTCCTGGTGGTAGCGGTGAGCCGCCTAATCCGGATCAGGGCGATAGAAGCGCTGAATGCTGGAAAAATCCAGCTGGCCGTTACCCTGTCCGGCGTGCAGCTCATAGAGGTTGCGAGCCAGGGCACCCATGGGTATCGGGGAATGGTTGGCCGTAGCGTTTTCCATGGCCAGGCCCAGATCCTTGGTCATCAGATTTACCAGAAAACCACCGGCGTAATCCCGGGACGCGGGCACGCCCTCCATCACGCCGGGCCAGGGATTGTAGCCGTTCAGGACCCAGTTACCGCCAGAGCTCTGTTTCATGATTTCCGACAGCACCCCCGGATCCAGACCGTTTTTGACACCAAGCGCCAGAGCTTCGGCCGTGCCGGCCATCTGGATCGCCAGCAGCATGTTGTTGCAGATCTTTGCCATCTGCCCGGCGCCGCCTGGCCCGGCGTGAAAGATGTTTTTGCCCATGCCCTCGAGAACCGGTTTTGCCCGTTCAAACGCACCCGGCTCACCGCCGCAGATAAACGTGAGGGTGCCGGCCCGGGCACCACCGACTCCGCCGGAGACCGGCGCGTCCAGGAAAGTTATGTCGGCGGACCGGGCTGCGGCCGCCACCGCGCGGGAGGTTTCCGGTGAGATGGTGGAGGAATCAATAACCAGAGTTGCCGCGGGCAGATGCGCCAGCAAACCGTTTTCTCCAAGATAGACGGTCTCGACGTGTTGTCCGGCGGGCAGCATGGAGATCACCACCTCGGCGCCTTTCACCGCCTCCAGCACTGTGCCTGCCGTCCTGGCGCCGTCGTCCACCAGCGCCTTGACGGCGGATTCGGACAGATCAAATACGGTCAGGTCGTGACCTGCTTTCAGCAGGTTGCCGGCCATGGGGCCACCCATATTGCCCAGACCGATAAAAGTAATGGTCGCCATGGTTGTTCTCCTTGTTTGAGCTTTGGGGGTTGCTGGTCTTTATCAATCGGCCGCGCAATCGTCATTCCCAGGCGCCAGATTCACCGGGTCTTCCACTCGGGCATGCCTTTTCCGGAAAACGCCTACTGAATCGCCTCCACAACACCCTCAACAAGCAGCCGCCGCGCCACGATCAGGCGCATGATCTCGTTAGTGCCTTCCAGTATCTGATGTACCCGCAAATCCCGGACATAACGCTCCAAAGGGTACTCGCGGATTTAGCCATAGCCCCCGTGCAGTTGCAGCGCCTGGTTGCAGACATCAAAGCAGGCGTCGGTGGCGAACTGTTTGGCCATCGCACAATGCAGGGTGGCTTCCGGATCGCCGGAGTCCAGCTTGAAGGCCCCCAGACGAACCATCTGGCGAGCCGCCACCAGCTGAGTGGCCATATCCGCCAGCTTGAACTGCAGGGCCTGGAAGCTGGCCAGGGGCTGGCCAAACTGTTCCCGCTCGTGAAGATAATTCCTGGCCCTGAGTAACGCCGCCCGGGCACCACCGAGGGAGCAGGTGGCGATATTCAGCCGGCCACCGTCCAGTCCTTTCATGGCGATGCGGAAGCCCTCGCCTTCTTCGCCCAGCCTGTTGGCGACGGGCACGCGCACATTCTCAAAGGTCACCTGGCGGGTCGGCTGACTGTGCCAGCCCATTTTCTCCTCGCACTTGCCGTAATGAATGCCCTCCGCGTCGGCGGGCACCACAAAGGCGCTGACGCCCTTGCTTCCGCTGTCCTGCGAACCGGTGCGGGCCATCACCACCAGCACCTGGGTGGCGCCCGCGCCTGAAATGAACACTTTGCTGCCGCTGATCAGATAGCTGTCGCCGTCTTTCTCGGCCCGGGTGCGCAGACTGCCGGCATCGGAACCGGCACCGGGTTCGGTAAGACAGTAAGAGCCAAGCCATTCAACGCTAGTCATGCGCGGGGCCACGCCGGTTTTCATCGCGTCATTGCCGAAGGTGGCTACCATCCAGGCGGCCATATTGTGAATGGTGAAAAACGCGGCGGTGGATGGGCAGGCAGCGGCCAGCTCTTCCACAATCACACTGGTGTCCAACCGCGACAGCCCCAACCCGCCCTGGGCTTCGGGGCTGTAGATGCCGCAGAAACCCAGCCTGGCGCCGTCGCGGATTACGTCCACCGGAAAGGTATGGTCCGCGTCCCATCTAGCGGCATGAGGGGCCATCGCCTTTTCGGCAAAGTTCCGGGCAGCATCACGGAAGGCCAGCTGATCCTCCGTCAGGTCAAAATCCATGGAGTTGCCTCACCGCATCCTGATGGAGAAATTGGTTTCCGCCTGGGCATCGCTGCTGAACCAACGGGCCGTGACGGTTTTGGTTTCGGTATAGAAACGCACCGCCTGTTTGCCGTAGGCGTGCTGGTCGCCGTAGAACGAACCCTTCCAGCCGGTGAAGGAGAAGAACGGCAGGGGCACCGGAATCGGCACGTTAATACCCACCTGACCCACGTCGATTTCATGCTGGTAACGCCGGGCTGCGCCGCCGGAACTGGTGAACAGCGACGTACCATTACCGTAGGGGCTGCGATTCACCAGCTCGATGGCGTCGCCAAGGGTATCCACTTCCATACAGGACAGCACGGGGCCAAAAATCTCTTCCTTGTAGATTTCCATGTCCTCGGTCACGCCGGAAAACAGGGTAGGGCCTACCCAGTTGCCGTCTGGCAGACCAACAACCGTGCAGCCACGGCCATCCAGCAGCAGGTTAGCGCCTTCCGCTTCGCCGCGGCCGATCAGGTGCTCAATCTTGTCTCTGGCTTTCTGGCTGATGATCGGGCCGTAGCTGGCACCGGAATCATTCCAGGCACCCGGCCTGGCGGCAGCCAGCGCCTGCTTCACATCCGGAATCCACTGCTGGGCTTCCCCCACAAAGACCGCCACCGAAATGGCCATGCATCGCTGCCCGGCGGCGCCAACCGACGCACCCACCAGGGCATTGACGACCTGCTGTTTGTCCGCATCCGGCAGAATCACCATGTGGTTTTTCGCACCCGCCAGGCTCTGCACCCGTTTCATATTGCGGGTACCGGTTTCATAGATATAACGGCCCACGGGCACGGAGCCGACGAACGACACCGCTTTTATGGCCGGGTCGGTCAGCAGCCGATCCACCTGCTCTTTACCGCCGTGCACCACCTGCAGCACACCCTTTGGCGCGCCTGCTTGTTCAAACAGTTCCGCCAGCCGGGTGGGCGTCAGCGGGTCCTGCTCGGACGGTTTCAGGATGAAGGTGTTCCCGCAGGCTATCGCCAGCGGGAACATCCACAGTGGGATCATCGCCGGGAAGTTGAACGGCGTGATACCGGCACAGACCCCCAAAGGCTGGGTGATGGAATAGGTATCAATCTCGCGGGCAACGTTCTCCACGGTTTCGCCCATCATCATGGAGGGAATATTGGCGGCATGCTCGACGACCTCAATGCCGCGCCAGACGTCGCCTTTGGCGTCTTCAAAGGTTTTGCCAGTTTCGCCGGACAGGATCTCGGCAATGTCATCGTGGTGTTCTTTCAGCAGCGCCTGGTAGCGCATCATCACCCGAGCCCGCTCGGACACCGGGGTTTCTTTCCAGGCCCTGAAGGTTTCGCTGGCGCTTTCGATGGCCCGGGTCATTTCATCGGCGGTGGTACAGGGTGCCTTTGCAATGACTTCATTGGTGGCCGGATCGGTCACGTCGATCCACTGGTCGGTCTGGCTCTGGACGAATTCGCCGCCAAGGTAAAGAGGTACATACTTCATGGTTAGGTCCCTGCGTTGTTATCAGTATCGGACGGATCACACCTATTTCCCTGATGCTAGCACAGCGCTTTCCAGAATGACCGGTCTCTCATCTGCCCCTAAAACCCATGGCAGGGGCGTCGGGGGATGGCCGGCCTGGCCAGCGACATTAACTGCGCGTAAACCACCCCACGGTTGGAAAACACGACCCAGCCCCCACCTACTTCGTAGTTAACTAACTATCTGACGCAATACACCCAAGCAATTGAAGGACCCAATACCATGGCGAATGCCAAAGGTTACGCAGCCCAGTCTGCCGAGTCGAAACTGGCGCCGATGAATTTTGAGCGTCGTGAGCCCCGCCCTGACGATGTCTCCATCGAGATCGATTACTGTGGCGTGTGCCATACCGACATTCATTTTGCCCAGAATGATTGGGGCGTAAGCCGGTTCCCGGTAGTACCCGGCCATGAAATCATCGGCCGCGTGACGGCCGTTGGCCCGGATGTCAAGGACTACAAGGTTGGCGACACCGTGGGAGTCGGCTGCATGGTGGATTCCTGCCGCAGCTGTTCCGCCTGTGAGTCCGGGCTCGAGCAATACTGTGCAGCGGGCATGACCGCCACCTACAACGGCGTCGACCGTTACGACGGCTCCGTTACCTACGGCGGCTACTCGGACCGGGTTGTGGTCAGCGAGCGGTTCGTGGTGAAAGTGCCGGAGAAGCTGGACCCGGCAGCCGCCGCCCCGATTCTGTGTGCCGGTATTACCACCTATTCACCGCTGCGCCACTATGGCGTCAAAGCCGGTGACAAAGTGGGCGTGATCGGTATGGGCGGCCTTGGCCACATGGGCGTTAAATTTGCCAAAGCGCTGGGTGCGGAAGTGACCCTCTTTACCCGCTCCGAGAGCAAGGTGGCGGAAGCCAAGAAGCAGGGCGCAGACCATGTGGTGATCTCCACCGACGAGGCACAGATGAAAGCGGCCAGCGAAACCTTTGATTTCATGCTGGATACCGTACCGGTTCAGCACGACATCAACGCCTACCTGAACTGCCTGAAATTCGACGGCACGCATATTCTGGTTGGCTTGCTGGACCCGATTGAACCCGCGCTGCAGGCCGGTGCTCTGGTCGGCAAGCGCCGTGTGCTGGCTGGCTCCCTGATCGGTGGCATGCCGGAAACCCAGGAGGTCCTGGACTTCTGCGCCGAGCACGATATCACCTGCGATGTGGAGATGCTGGATATCCAGAACATCAACGAAGCCTACGAGCGCATGAAAAAAGGCGATGTGAAGTACCGCTTCGTGATTGACATGAACACGCTGAAAAACGCCTGACCTTGCCGCCGCCGGGTATAACCGGCGGCGGACTCTTCCCCGTACCAAATTCTACAATATTGCTCTGGAGTGTTGCCCGAGTCTGCCCTACGCTGGCCGGATGGCTTTATTGTGTCGCTGGTATCCATGACGTTTGAACTTCACCTGCCCACTCTGCTGCTGATGTCCGTTACCCTCAACGGCCTGATCGGCGCGTTGCTTTGGTGGATATACCACCTGCGCGGCAAACAGTCCTGCTTCCGGACATGGGCTTTCGCCTGCGCCACCTTTGCGGTCGGCAGCCTGCTCGCCGGCGCACGTGCCGTCGTCGACGCCCCTCTGATCACCCTGCTCCTGGCCCACGGCCTGCTGGGCCTGTCGCCCCTGCTGGTGCTGATCGGGCTGCGGGAGTTCTCGCGGTTTCCTGGCCGGCATTATCGACGCTTCCGCCAGATAGCGGCCGCCAGTTTCGGCCTCTATCTGCTGATGCTTATCGCCAGCCTGGCGCAATCACCGCTGGTGCCGCGGGGCATTACCGCGCTGTATTCCGCCCTGATTTTCAGCGTCGCAGTCTATCGGTTGTCCGCCATTGGCGCCCGGGTAAAGCTGCCCGCTCGGGTTCTGCAGGTTCTGTTCGTTATCCACGGCACGCTGATGATGGCCCAGGCGCTGGTCATTGCCGCCGATCTCATCACCGGCGGAGTTCATGAGCTGGCCCTGATTCTGCGACTGATTCTGATCAACCATATCCTGTTGGCCACCGGCACGGCCCTGGCCCTGCCACTGATGGCGTTCTCGCTGTCAGAACGGCGGTTGCGGACGCTGGCGGAACGGGACAGCCTGACTGGTCTGTATAACCGGCGCTCATTGATGCGGCAGGGCAGCCGAGCGTTCAGCGCGTCAAGGGCGAGTGATTCAGCGCTGGCGGTGCTGATGCTGGACCTGGACCATTTCAAACCGGTTAACGACCGCTGGGGCCACGCTGCCGGAGATGATGCGTTGCGAGTGGTCGCCCGCACGCTGGAAAACGAGGTGCGCGACAATGACATTGTCGGGCGGATTGGAGGCGAGGAATTCGCCATCGTTCTGCCGCTTTCCCGCGATGAAGACCTGCACCGCATTACCGAGCGGCTGCTGGCCGCAATCTCCGCCCAGGGCACGGAGGTCAGCGGCCTGCCCATGAGGCTGTCAGCCAGCATTGGCGGAGTTGAGCGACACGCCGGGCACACCACCTTTGCAGGCATGATGCAGCAGGCCGATACCGCTCTGTATACGGCCAAGCAGAATGGTCGCAACCGGGCGGAACTGACTGATCCTCCTCAGCGGATCAGTTCCCCGCCACGGCCTGGTCCAGAGCTGCCCGCAGACGCCGGTCGTCCGGCGACACCTGGCTGGGAAAACGCGCCACCACCTCCCCCTGAGGGTTCACCACGTACTTGAAGAAGTTCCATCCCGGCGCGCTGCTCTGGCGGTTAAGCGCCGCAAACACCGGATTCGCCGCATCGCCCGTAACAGACGTGGGCGCAATCATGGTGAAGGTAACGCCGAAATTCTTGAAACAGATGTTGGCCGCTTCCGCCTCACTGTCGGCCTCCTGGCGGAAATCGTCGCTGGCAAAGCCAACCACCACCAGGCCCTTGTCCCCGTATTCCTGATGAATCTTCTCCAGACCGTCAAACTGGCCGGTGAACCCGCAGCGGCTGGCGGTATTCACCACCAGCAGGGGCTTGCCTGCCGACAGTTCACACAGGTTGACCGAATCCTGGGAGTGAAGCCTGCGCAGGTCGTGATCCAGAAATGCCGGACAACTGGCGGCCAGGGCAGGCGTGGACAAAAGCATGGCGGTAACGGAAAGAACGCTGATCAGGGCTCGCATGGCCACATCTCCATAAGGCATTTTATTAACGTATAGGTTACGCTCTGAGCCCGTAAACAGTTTCGAATGCCGCTATCCGATGACCTTTGCCTCACCCCCCATAGCAGCGGACCTGAACGACCCGCTTTACTATCGCACAAACTTCGAGACCGTGGTTCTGTGGGTGCACCGGCACCACAGCGACCTGCTGCTGGCAAACGAGCGGCAGCTGGTTGACCAGCTGATGGCCCTGTCTCCGGATGCCCGGGCCCTGCTGGCGCGGATGGTGATGCGCACCGGCGAGTATTTCCGGGTGGAAAAACTTCATTATCCGGAGCTGACACAGCCTGTTCCCGACCTGATGGCAGACGTTGTCGCAACCGGCTGGGCGCAAACAGACCCGCAGATAGCCATCGCCGACCTGTTCCGGCTCTTTACTCTTGCAGAACTGCGGCTGGCGATGGCCGACCGGATCAGCGCCCTTGGCCTGAAAGCGACCACGCCGAAAGGTCAGCTCAAAGAAGCCATGCAGGGCGCCTTTCCCGAGACCGCACCCGTCAGCGACTGGCTGCCGGAGCTGGACACCCGCGTGGTGCGGCTTCGCCATATGACCCTGTTCGACCGGCTGAGGCTGATGTTTTTCGGCAATCTGCGCCAGAACTGGTCCGATTTCGTCATGGTGGAACTGGGCCACCAGAACTATGAGAAAGTATCTTTTACCCCGGAAGCCCGTGCTTTCGGCGCCCGCGAGGAAGTGGACCGCTACCTGCTGCTTCACCATTGCCGGGAACGACTGGATGACGGCGAACCGCCCGACGTCATCGCCGCAGACATTCCTGCCGCGTCGGACAATGCCTGGCTGGAGGCCAGGCGCGGGCGACTGCTGTTTGAACTGGCGCGACAGGCGGAGCGGGCAAAGGATGCTGCCCTGGCCCTTCATGCCTACGATGAAAGCCGGCATCGCGAGGCACGGTTACGCCGGCTACGGCTGCTGGAACGCCAGAAGCGGTTCGGCGAAGCCTGGCAGGAAGCCGCGCGCGCCGCTGACAATCCCCGCAATGATTCCGAAGTTCAGGGACTGAAACGGCTGATGTCCAGACTGGCGAAAAAACTTGACCAGCGAGCACCCGCACACAGGCAACGGCCAGTCATTCCCCGGTTTACCCTGACGCTGGACAACCCTGCCGGGCATTCCGTGGAATGGCGCGCCATGGCACACCTACACAGCCCGGAAACCCCGGTGGCCTATGTTGAAAACACGCTGATTACCGGCCTCTTTGGCCTGCTGTGCTGGCCCGCCATATTCGCCCCCGTGACCGGCGCATTTTTTCATCCTTTCCACACCGGCCCCGTGGACCTGTACCGGGAGGACTTTCTGAACCGCCGCCAGGCCCTGTTCGACGACTGCCTGTCAGAACTGCGCAGCGGCGGTTACCGGGATCGTATCCGCAAAATCTGGCAACAGAAGCGGGGTATCGCATCGCCCTTTGTGGTCTGGCCGGTGATGACCGAATCACTGCTGGAGCTGGCCCTGGCATGCATCCCGGCCGTCCATCTTGAAACAATGTTCAGGCGCCTGATGGCGGACCTTCGCATACACCGCAGCGGATTGCCCGACCTGATCCGGTTCAATCCGGCCCACCCGGACTCCGGCCAGCGTTATGAAATGATCGAAGTCAAAGGCCCGGGTGACCGGCTGCAGGACCACCAGACCCGCTGGCTGGAATACTGCGTGGAACAGGGCGTTCCGGTGTCCGTCTGTTATGTTCGTTGGGCTGAAGGCTCACCATGACTGAACAAAGGGTGTCGGTCAGAACGCTGTGCGAATTTGCCGCCCGCAAAGGTGATCTGGACCTGCGGTACACCCCCGCGCCCACGTCGGAACAAGGCATAGCCGGCCACGGCGCTGTCCAGGCCAGGCGCGGACCGCGTTACCAGAGCGAAAAGTCGCTGGCAGGCCAGTGTGGCAACCTCTCAGTCAGCGGGCGGGCCGACGGCTGGGACCCGGTCACCGGGCGCCTGGAAGAAATCAAAACCCACCGTGGCGACCTGTCCCGGGTTCGCGAGGCCCAGCGCCATCTCCATCGCGCCCAGTTGAGGGTCTATGGCGCCCTTCTATGCCGGGAAGAAAAGCGCGCGTCCATAGAGTTGGCGCTGATCTATTACGATATTGGCAAGGACAGGGAAACGCCGGTTATCGAGACCGCATCCGCCGATACGCTCTGGCAGGAACTGGAGCAGCTTTGTGCGCTTTACGCCGGCTGGGCGGAACGGGAAAAGGCCCATCGCGACGCCCGAAACCGCTCGCTGTCCGCGCTGACCTTTCCCTTTGCCGACTTCCGGCCACAACAACGGGCGCTGTCGGAAACCGTCTACAAAAACAGCGCTCGCCACCACTCTCTGCTGCTGGAAGCTCCCACCGGGCTGGGCAAAACCATGGGCACGCTGTTTCCCGCGCTCAAGGCCATGCCACCGGCACAACAGGACCGGCTGTTCTACCTTACCAGCCGCAATACGGCCCGGCAGGTGGCCATGGAAGCGGTGGACACACTGGCGGCTGCCCAGCCCGAAGCCCTGGAACTGCGCGCCCTGGAACTGGTGGCCAAGGACCATGCCTGCGAACACCCGGATAAAGCCTGCCACGGCGATGACTGCCCACTGGCAAAAGGCTTTTTTGATCGACTGCCGCAGGCCCGACAGGCCGCCGCGGATTACCCGGGCATTCTGAGCCGGGAGGTGCTGGCGCGGATTGCGGCGGATGCCGGCATCTGCCCCTATTTCCTGGCTCAGGAAATGGCGCGCTGGTGTGACCTGGTGGTTGCTGACGTTAACCGGATGTTCGATCAGTCCGCCCTGCTACACGCGCTGATCCGGCAGAACGACTGGAACGCGGGGCTGCTGATTGACGAAGCCCACAATCTGGTGGACCGGGCCCGGGGCATGTACTCCGTCACCCTGGGACAGCGCCGCCTGCTGCAGATAAAAAAGCAGGCCCCGAAAAGCCTGAAAGCCGGCATCAACGGCCTGGCCCGGGCGTGGCAATCGCTGATTCGTGAGCAGGCACCCGAGCCCGGCGGACCGCCGGTGAATCTCGAGCACCTTCCCGCCAGCCTGACCGGCGCCCTGAACCGCCTGGTTTCTGGCATAAGCGACTATCTGGCGGACAACCCGCCGGACCTGGCGCTGCAGGAGCTACTCTTCGAGTGCCTGGGATTTACCAAACTGGCGGAGGTGTTCAGCGATCACTCCCTGTGCGAACTCGCCCGCCCGGGCCGTGGCGATGCCCGCCTGTCGATACAGAACCTGATTCCGGCAGACTTTCTGGCACCACGGTTTGCAGCGGCGCAAAGCACTCTTCTGTTTTCCGCCACCCTGTCCCCGGGCGAATACTACCGGGATTTACTGGGCCTGCCGGACAACACCCGATTCCGCTCACTGCCCGGACCGTTCAGCGCCGATCAGCTTCAGGTGCATTTCACTCCGGGCATCAGTACGCGGCAAGCGGACCGGGCGCGATCGCTGGCACCCATTGCCGACCTGATTGCCCGGCAATGCCGGGAACGGCCGGGTAACTACCTGGCGTTTTTCAGCAGCTTTGCTTACCTCAACCAGGTGAGCGACGCGCTTGCGCAGTCAGCGCCGGATATTCCGCAACGCCACCAGCGGCCGGGCATGTCCGCCGGTCAGCGGCAGGAATTTCTGAGTGCGTTCGGGGAAGACAGCAGCGGAGTGGCCTTTGCGGTTCTGGGCGGCATATTCAGCGAGGGCATCGACCTGCCCGGCAACCGCCTGATCGGCGCGTTTGTGGCAACTTTGGGCCTGCCCCCCTTCGATAACTGGCACGAGATTCTGCGCCAGCGGCTGGAGCAGCGCTTTCAGGCCGGACACGACTACACCTATCTGATACCGGGCATGCAGAAGGTGGTTCAGGCCGCCGGGCGGGTCATCCGCACCCAGGACGACCGGGGGGTGATCTGGCTGGTGGACGACCGGTTCATGCAGCCCCGTATCCGCTCGCTGCTACCCGGCTGGTGGCAGCAGGGATAGCGGGTCAGCGACGTTTCACGGTGCCGGCTTGCTGCAATCAGGCGATAACGTCCACGCGCCGGGGAAACGGTTGACGAATTTGTTATCATTACCGCTATTACAAGCTGGAGTTTCCAATGTCGCATCCATCTCCCGAGCCAGGGGGGCAAAAAACCCACCGCTCTATTCCCTATTCACTTCTGGAGCTGGCCTCTGTCAGAGAGGGCGACTCTGTCGGCCAGACCCTTGCCAATAGCGTGGCCTACGCCAGGCACGGCGAGCAACTGGGCTTCAACCGGTTCTGGCTGGCCGAGCACCATAATATGGAAGGCATCAGCAGTTCCGCCACGTCGGTACTGATCGGACATATCGCCGGAGCTACCCGAACCCTTCGCGTCGGCTCCGGCGGTATCATGCTGCCAAACCACCCGCCGCTGGTCGTTGCCGAGCAGTTTGGCACGCTGGAAAGCCTTTACCCCGGCCGGATTGACCTTGGCCTGGGTCGTGCTCCGGGCACCGACCCCATTACCAGCCGCGCCCTGCGGCGGGACCATCTGGGCGCGGAGCAGTTTCCGGAAGACGTCGCCCGGTTGCAGACGTTGCTCGGCCCGTTACAGCCGGGACAGCAGGTAAAGGCCATTCCCGGCGCCGACACCAACGTGCCCATCTGGCTACTGGGCTCCAGCCTTTACAGCGCCCAGCTGGCCGCCCAGCGAGGGTTGCCCTACGCGTTTGCCGGGCACTTTGCCCCACGTCTGTATCGTGAGGCGATTCATCTGTACCGGAGCCAGTTCCAGCCTTCGGATACTCTGAAGAAGCCCTACGCCATGCTGGCAGTGCCCGCCGTCCCTGCCGATACAGACGAGGAGGCCCGATTCCTGGCCACCACCAGCCATCAGCGCATCCTGTCGCTTTTTCGCGGTCAGCCCCTGTGGATGCGCCCGCCGGTTGAATCCATGAACGGGCTCTGGAATGCCGGGGAAAAAGCCGGCGTGCAGGACTTTCTGTCGCTGCAGCTGCTGGGCAGCGCAGACACCGTTCGCCAACAGCTTGACCGCCTGCTCGATTCGGTTGAGGTCGACGAAGTGATGTTCACCATCGATCTGTACGACCCCGAAAAGCGTCGGCACGCGCTGGATATTCTGGCCGCCACCCGCACTGAAACCCGCGCAGCTAACAGGAGCCTTTCATGACTGACAGCATTCACGTGTTCTTATCCCACGGCCTGGAAAGCGGCCCGGACAGCACCAAGGTACAGGCCCTGAAAGCCGAGGCCGAAACCTTTGCCGGCGTCACCGTCGTTGCCCTGGACCACCGCAGCACAAACGATCCTGCCACCCGGCTGCAGCAGATGCGGGCGGCCATCGATGAGTCCGGCGCCCGGCCTGAAAACATCATTCTGTCCGGTTCCAGCATGGGCGGCTGGGTGTGCGCGCAGACCAGCGCCGATACGCCGGTGCGGGGGTGTTTTCTGATGGCCCCGGCACTGGCCATGAAGGACTACCCGGGATCAAGCCCCCGGATTCAGGCCCGGCATACCCAGATCATTCACGGCTGGGACGACGATGTGGTTCTGCCGATGCCGGTGATTGAGCTCGCGCAGGCGCAAAAGCTGCCTGTGCTGGTGCTGCCGGACGGCCACCGGCTGCAGGACAGTCTGGAGAGGCTGGTCAGCGAGTTTCGGGAGTTTTTGGCCGCCTGCCTGGCGGCACCCTAGATTTACCGCCGGGTGACTGCCTTGAATTCCGCCAGGACCTGGGCGTTTTCCCCCAGCAGGCGAAGCCTGGTCCCGTCGAGGTTAACGCCAACGGTTCTGGCAAAGGCAGCAAAAAGCAGCTGCTCTGTCTGACTCCCCCCGCACGCCATGCGAGTGCTACTCATGGCATCAAACATCAGGTTATCGCCTGCCACCCGATAGTCGCCCCTGTACTGGTTGCAACCGCTGAACCCCCGCACCCTGCCATCGTCCAGAAACAGAATGTGCGGTTGCCGTTCGTCGGCCGCGTCCGGTAAAGCTTCCGGGCCCACCTTCACCAGTTGCCAGTAGGTGTTGCTGAGGGGAACTCCGGCAGTGTCGCCGCCGGCACTGTCAGTCGCCGGGGCACTGACACAGCCCGCCAGCATCAGCAGTACAGGCGCAAACAGAACCAGAAACTTCCGGTTCAGAAGCTTCCGGAGATAGTACGATGGCGTCTGTTGAAAGCACGGTGGTAACTGTTGTTTGATCTTCATACGCTCTCGTCCTGCATTCTTTTCCTGCGATGGGTGATCAGTTACCCGCATCAGTATAATAGACCGGCCAGCCCGGACGCGCGGATCACCCCACGACCCACGGCTTCTTTCACCACAACTTCCTGCGGTACCGCCAGGCTTAGCCAGTGCCGGGCCCGGGTAATGCCGGTGTAGATCAGTTCCCGGGTCAGCACCGGGGTCAGCCGGTCCGGGATCACCAGACAGGCGTGGGTGAACTCCGAGCCCTGAGACTTGTGCACCGTCATGGCGTACACGGTTTCCAGGGACTGTAACCGGCTCGGGGACACCCAGCGAATGGCACCACTGCCGTCACTGGACGGAAAGGCCACCCGCAGGGTATCCACCGGCTCCCCGGCTTCGTTGCGGTCCCAGGGGACCCGCAACGTCACGCCGATATCGCCGTTCATCAGCCCCAGATTATAGTCGTTACCCGTGACCAGCACCGGACGCCCGGCATACCAGCCTTCGGCCCGGGTAATCAGGCCCGCGCCCTGCAGTTCCCCGGCAATCAGCCGATTCAGCCCTTCCACCCCAAAAGGGCCTTTGCGCAGGGCGCACAGCATCTGGAACTGGCCGAAGGCCGATAACACCCCGGCGGCCCAGGCGTCCCAATCGGCCCGATCTGCCCCGGAGTCCACCGCCGGGCGCTGATCAGCCATGATCCGCAGGTAATGGCCATAACCCACAGGGGCATCCACCGATTCACCTTTTACCGTCCGGCCTTCACCGGCGTTGGCAAACGCCCGGGCACTGCCGGTGCTGGCGTGGCGGGCCAGTGGCATCAGCGCATCGGGAGTGGCCGGGTGGTCTGACGGGGCGGACACCAGTGCGGCTCGCCCAAACCAGGCAATATCCGGAAATATTCCGGACTGACATTGCCTGATCAGGGTCGAATCAAAGCGACCCTCGTTGGTCGCGAGCGCCAGCACGCCAATGCCGCTCCGGGCATCGAAGCGGTAACTCTTCCGCAGCATGGCCACCGCCTGGTCCAGCGGTTGACCCTGCGCATCTGCCAGCTCACCGGGAAGCCGGTAGCCGGTCATGGCTTCCAGCCAATCCAGAGTCTCCGGCCGGTAATGTCCGCCGCTGGCCCGCTGGCAGAGTTCGCCCAGCACCGCCCCCGCATCCACCGACGCCAGCTGGTCTTTGTCGCCCAGCATGATCAGCCGGGCATTGTCCGGCAGGGCAGCAAACACCGAGGCCATCAGGTCCACATCCACCATGGAGGCTTCGTCGATCACCAGAATATCCAGCGGCAGCGGGTTATCTTCGTTATACCGGAACTGGCGGGAACCCGGCCGGCTGCCCAGCAGGCGGTGCAGAGTCGTCACTTCCGTGGGAATAGCGGAGGCGTCCGGCTTACCCGGCAGCGCCGACAAAGGCAATTTACTCAGCGCCCCGCCAATGGATTCGCTAAGCCGGGCCGCGGCTTTGCCCGTAGGTGCAGAAAGGCGGATGCGCAGATAGGGCTCGTCCGGATTGACCCCGGGGCTCTGGCAGGCCATGGATTGCAAGGCCGCCAGCAGGTTGAGCACAGTGGTGGTTTTGCCCGTGCCCGGTCCGCCGGTAATCACGCTGAAGCGGTTTCTTGCCGCCACGGCGCAGGCGACTTTCTGATAATCGACGACGTCCTCATCACCCTCCGCATCTTTTCTCCCAAAAATTGCGTCCAGTGCACCAGAAAGCTGTTGATCGTTCTCGCTGGCGCCAACGCTGAGGCGCTGCCTGATGCCCGCCGCAATCTTCTGTTCATAGCGCCAGAACCGGCGCAGATAAAGCCGGGTGCCGTCGAGTACCAGCGGAGTAGAATCATCCCCGCCACTGACCGCGCGGCTTTGGCGAATAGCGTTAATCAGGTCGTCCGGCGCCATGGCCCGGAATAGATCCGCCGGGTGCCGCAGGCTATCCGGGGCCTCTGCAAACGGCGCGGCGCCTTCCGGGGGCAAGACCAGAGTCGCCTCGGCGTTTTCACACAGCTGGCTGATATCCAGGCAAACATGCCCCCTGCCAACCTGGTGGGACACCATGGCGGCCAGAATCGCAAGTTCCGGCGCAGGCTGATCGCTCTCTTCTGAGGAACCGCCTTGCGCCGACAGTTTACAAACAAACTCGGCAAAGGCATGGTCCAGTGCCCTTAGCCAGCCCAGCTCTACCCAGTTATCCAAAAGGCCAAGGGCTTCCTGCACCGAGTTCAGGCTCATACCGCCACCTCCGGCTCGCCGCAGAAAAGGCGATCCAGGGATTCAATCAGGGCCTTGTCCGGCCTTTCGGTGAACGCCCCGGCGCCGGATGCATCGCAGCCCCGCAAGAACAGGTAAATGGCGCCGCCCACGTGGGTGTCGTAATCGTAGTCCGGCAGCCGGGCCTTCAGCAGCCGGTGTAACGCCAGCAGATAGATCACGTACTGAAGGTCATAGCGGGATTCCAGCACCCTGGCGCGCATGGCGTCGGGCACGTAAGCGCTGTCGTCGTCCCCCAGCACGTTGGATTTGTAGTCCAGCACGTAATAGCGGCCCCGATGCTCGAATACCAGGTCGATGAAACCCTTGAGCATGCCGTTAAAGGTGGTTTCGTGGGCCGTCGGACGCGGCTGGCCGTCTATCGTGTTCTTCTGGACTAGCCGGTCTAACCTCAGGGTGTTGACCTGCCGGCTCTCGAACCAGAACTCCAGCTCGGGCCGGGGCGCATTCAGACTGGCCAGGGTGCAGGTCCGACCCGACTCTTCTGGCAAACCCGGCAGCGGAAGTTCAACGGTCAGCAGTTTCAGAATCCAGCCGTGAAGCACATCGACCCAGTCGTCCCAATGGCGCAGCTGGCAGCGACGGACCAGCAGGGCGTGCAGTTCTTCGGGCGCAGACGCTACGTAATCAAAACCTTTGGTAGCACACCACTCCAGGATGTCATGAAGGAAGGTGCCCGGCCCGGCGCCTTTGGGAAACGCGTGTTTGCCCTCCGGCGGGACGGCTGGCGCCGGTGTGTCTGCCGAACTGACAGCAACGTCTTCCTCACGCAGGTTTTCCTGCTCCGCATCTTCGCTGGCGAGCTGAAAATCATCGCTGAATCCGCTCAGGGCGCCATAGGTAATGGCGGAATAACTGGCAATCCACCAGTTCTCGCGGGCTTCCCGGGCGGGCTCCAGTGCTGGCCCCAGCGCGGGTTCCGGCTCACCGATGTAGCGAAGATTATCGGGCTCTGGCGCCGGTATAATGCGAATAGCGGAATGGCCGGCGGCCATGGCCTGAAGCTGAGGTGTCAGGTCGCCCTCATGGGGCTGGCCCGAATCGCTGATCAGGTGCCCGAGGCCACTCAAATGCCAGTTTTTAATGCCGGCAGCGCCAACCCATGTGGCATGGCGCGACCGGGTCAGGGCGACGTAGAGCTTGCGAATGTCCTCGCCCAGCCGTTCGTGATCCGCCAGCTGGAGCGTGCGTTCATCGGGTTGCAGTGATATCTGCAGCTGCCCCTGCGGGCTGTGAAAGGCCAGAAAATTCTGACCGGCTTTTTCCTGCCGGTGTTCGGTGGCAAAGGGCAGAAACACCAACGGGTATTCCAGGCCTTTCGACTTGTGCACCGTGACCACTTTCACCAGGCCCGAATCGCTTTCCAGGCGCATGGTGCGGTGCTCATCTTCGTCATCCGATTGCTGCAGCAGTTCAGTGAAGTGGTGAACCAGCGCATGCTCGCCGTCCAGTTGCTGGCTGTCTGCCTGCAGCAGCTCCGCCAGGTGCAGAATATCGGTCAGCGCCCGCTCGCCGTTGGGATGCGCCAGCAGCTTGGCAGGCACTTCGAAATCCATCAGGAAACGCCGCAGCATGGGCAGCACGCCCTGGGTCTGCCAGAGCTCCCGGTAACGCTGGAACCGTTCGATTTCCCGGTCCAGGATGTTTTCATCGCTCAGCAGATGGTCCAGTTGCTGATGGGAAAGCCCCAACGATGCCGTGGCCAGTGCGCCCCGGAGCAGCGACAGCCGGCCGGGTTCGGCGCAGGCATGCAGCCATTGCAGCAGCTCGACGGCTTCCGGTGAGTTCAGCACCGAATTGCGGTCTGACAGATAGACGCTGCGAATGCCCCGCTCGCCCAGCGCACGCCGAACGGCGTCAGCCTCGTCGCGCTTGTTCACCAGAATGGCAATGTGTTCCGGGCGCAAAGGCTCCAGATCCGCATCATCGGTTCTGGCGCGGAAACCAGCGCGCCCCTGCTGACCAAGAGTCAGCAGGCGGGCCACTTCGGTGGCGCAGGCTCCGGAAATCGAGGCTTTGGCGTCGCCTTTGGTCACGCCTTCATCGCCACCAAGAGTCCAGAACGTCAGTGGCGTTGCAGCCTCGTTTGCCACCCACCATTCCCGGCCGCTGCCTTTTGCATTGACCGGCGTGAACGGCAGCGGGTTTCCGGCGTCAGTTCTGAACAGAAAAGCGCCCTCGGCCCTCGCCTGATCCCCATGGGAAAACACCTGATTGACCCCGGCCACCATGGCTTTGGACGAGCGGAAGTTGGTGCCCAGGGTATAGGTTCGCTCGCTGACCGCCTGACGGGCGTCCAGATAGGTGTAAATATCGGCACCGCGGAACTTGTAGATGGCCTGTTTGGGGTCACCGATCATCAGCAGGGTGGTGTCCGGATTATTCGCCGCCACCCGATAGATGCGATCAAATATCCGGTACTGCACCGGGTCGGTGTCCTGGAATTCATCAATCATTGCCACCGGAAACTGTCGGGCAATGGTGGCGGCCAGCTGTTCCCCCTGGGGCCCGGCGAGGGCCTCATCCAGCCGGGTCAGCAAGTCATCAAACCCCATCGTTGCCAGCCGCTGTTTCTCCGCGTGCAATCGCCTGGCTATCCAGCGCACCGCGTGATTCAGCATGGCCGGGCCCGGTTTGGGCAGGTCCGCCAGCGCCTGCTTCAGGGCGTTGATCTCGTCCATGGCGGGGTGATGGGGGGCGGGTTCGTCGCCGGCCCATTTGCTGGCAAAGCCCTCGGCGTCGAGATACTCGTAGCCTTTCAGTTCGCTCTTCACCAGACCTTTGGGTTCATCGGCATCGGTGGTCGCCCATTCCCGAAGGTGGTTCACGGCAGTCTGGATGGTGTTCTTATCACGACCGTGAAGCGGCTTGGGTTTGGGTTTTGCGGTGTTTTCCAAAAGCTCGGCCAGCTCGTCGCACCATTGCGCCCAGGGCTGTTTCAGGTCACCGAGCACCCTGTGTTTTTCGTCCAGGGCGTGCCTGACGGCGTCTTGCGGGGACAGGGGGTCGTCGGGCAAGGCGTTCACATGGGGCAGCAGATTGCGGACAGACTTTCGCAGGCTCTGTGGGTCCGCCCAGTTCTGCAGCACGGCGTCGACCATGTCCGGCGGCGTGGGATAGACGAAGGTGCGCCAATAATCCCGCGCAACTTCGTCCAGCAATTCCGTCTGGTCGGTTTCCAGGGTCTGGCGGAACAGGCTGCCGCTGTCGAAGGCATGCTCGCTGAGCATGCGGTTGCACCAGCCGTGAATGGTGGACACGGCGGCCTCATCCATCCATTCGGCGGCCAACACCAGCTTGCGCTGGCAGGCGGGCCAGTCTTCCTTGGGGCACTGGTTGCGAAGATTCACCAGCGGGTCCCCGGCGTCCGCACTCAAATCTGCAACCGACGGGTCTTCCCCGAAAAGCGCGGCGGCCTCGGTCAGGCGGGCGCGAATGCGGTCACGCAGCTCTTTGGTGGCGGCTTCGGTGAAGGTAACCACCAGCAGGTTGGGAGGCATCACGCCCTCGGTCAGCGGCTGGTCCGCCTGCCGATGCCCCAACACCAGCCGCACGTAAAGCAGCGCCAGGGTGAAGGTTTTACCGGTGCCCGCGCTGGCTTCAATCAGGCGGCTGCCGTGCAAAGGGAGCGTGTTGGGATCCAGGGTGCGCACCGTGTCAGTCATCCGCCGCGCCCTCCGTGTTCGCATTGCCAGAGGGGTTCGTAAAGCGCCTTCACCAGGGCCGGAAAATCACCTGCGCGAGTCAGGGATTCAAAATCCGGATAGGCTCGACTCAGGTAGGCGCCACGATAGGCCAGGGTGATGTCAAAGGCCTGCTCGGCGTTTTCCAGGCCCAGCGCCTCGCTGCCTTCTTTTTTGGGCGGGAACAACCCGCGTAGATAAGCGTAAGCGGCCGATGGCTCAATCGGCTGCGGTCGGGTCTGCCCGTCTATCCACAGACCCACAATGGTATCCAGCATGGCAATAGCCTGGTCACGATCGACAGGGGGCAGAAAAACCTGACGGTTTTCTTCTTTGCCCAGAATCAGCGTGTGGAACGAGTCGTGCTGACTACAACCGGCCAGATGAATCACCCAGTCCTCCAGAATCGAGGCGTATTTCAGCGCCCGCGCTCCGGCGTTTTTTTCCAGCAGACTACTGCTGGCAATGACGATCCGGCACACATCGCCATCGCCACGAGTGCGAAGGGGGCCGATGCGGTCGGCGATTTCTACCGGGTGCGGTTCACGGTCAAACAGCCGCCGGAAATTCCACGCCTGCTCCAGTTCATCTGGCCAGTCCTGCAAGGCTTCCCGGTAGCGGCGAAACAGGTCTGGCATCCGGCTGTAAAGCTGCTGCTCGGAGACCTGCTCCGTTGACCCCATGCCCAGATCGCCGCGGGTTCTCATGCGCCGGAGCCGGGCCTGCAGGCGAACCTCAAGATCCTCGTCGTCTGCGGCTTTCACCACGGCCTGGTCAATCAGTTCCCGCTCCAGCCCCCAGTGCTGCAGTCCGTCCAGACGGAAAGTTTCGTTATCGGTGTCCTGTGCCTGCACGCTGATGAACTGAACCTGCAACCGGCGGCGATAGAAGGTATCCACCGGTGCCTTCAGAAATCCGGCCAGCTCGGCCAGGGTCAGCGGCCCCGCCGGGGGCAGAAACGCCAGCGGCTGGTCTTCATCGGCCTGATAGGTCTGATGGGCCTGGAGCCACTCGCTGTCGTAGCTGAACAGCCCGCGCTGTGCTTTATGGTCTGAGCGCTCTGCCGGGAAATAGGCGCGACTGAAAGGCTGCAGTGGGTGCCCGGTGGTCAGAGCCTCTGACGCCTTTTCCACGACCCTTGTCGACCAGACAGAATCCAGGTGATCCTGCAACTGGGCCACCAGCACCGAGGGCGGACGCTCGGAATCGTCGCGGATGCTGCGACCGACCCAACTGATGTAAAGCTGTTCGCGAGCGGACAGCAACGCTTCCAGAAACAGGTAACGGTCGTCTTCCCGGCGGGAACGGTCGCCGGGTCGGCTGTCCTGGGCCATCAGGTCGAAATCCACCGGCGGGCGCGAGCGGGGGTAATCACCGTCGTTCATGCCCAGCAGGCACACCCGCTTGAAAGGAATCGCCCGCATGGGCATCAGGGTGGCAAAATTGACTTTGCCGGCCAGGAACCGCTGGTTCAGGCCACCTTCCTCCAGCCCTTCCAGAAGCTCTTCCCGAACGATGGACAACGGCAGGGTTTCGGATGCCATGCCGCCACTGGTGCAGTCCTCAAACCATTGCTCTGCCTGGCGCCGCAGGCGGTTGACCAGCAGCAGTTCATCGTCGGTGAACTCGTCGAAAAACTGCTCGAGCATGGACTGGATCAGTTCCAGCCACTGCTCCGGCGTGTAGGGCTTGGCCAACTTTTCCCAGAGCGTTTCCAGGCGTTCCACAAAGCGGACAAGATTGCCCGCCAGTGCCGCCTGCAGGCCGCCGATTTCGCCATAGGGCTCAATGCCCTGCCAGGCCTCACCAGGGCCGGTGCCATACCCCAGCAGCATGCGGCGCAAACCTTCCTGCCAGGTATTCCTGGCCAGGCCGTCGGGCAGGTCGAAGCTGTGTCGGTGCCCGGCATGCAGGCCCCAGCGAATATTGGCGCCTTCCACCCATTGGCGAATCAGCGGCAGGTCGGCCTCATCAATTCCGAAACGCCGCCGAACCGGGGGCACATCCAGCAGGCTGATCACCTCGCTGGCGCCGAAACGATGGTCCGGCAAGGACATCAGCGCGTCCATGGCAATCAGCACCGGCTGGCGATGACGCTGCTGCTGGTCGGAAATGGTGAACGGGATGTAGCGGGACGAGCCCGGCGGATAGCGACCGAATACTGCCTGGATGTGGGGCGCATAGGCATTGACGTCCGGCACCATCACGATAACGTCACGGGGGCGCAGTGACGGGTCGGCGCTGAAGGCTGCCAATAACTGATCATGCAGTACTTCCACCTCCCGCTGGGGGCTGTGGGTTCGGTGAAATACAATGGACTGATCGTCTTGCGGATTCAGCGTTCGCCCCTGATTCCGCATCTCCTGCTGGGAGGTCAGGGTTCGGATATCATCCTGAATCTGATGAAGGACTTTGGGCGAATCGTCCTGGCCATGAGCTGAAAAGACATCGATCCGGCCGTCCGGTGTGGTCACTCCACCCTGGTTCTCCTCGGGATTATCGAACTCGTCCAGCAGACGGATGTAATCCCGACCCTGTTTGCCCCAGGCCGCCAGCAGCGGGTTGGCGTGCTGATGAAGCGCATCCGGATCGGTCAGGTTGGCCAGTTTTTCGTGAGCCTTGCCCCGCCTGCGACTGGCCGTAAGCAGATCACGGTCGCTGATAATATCCGCCCAGAAATATTCGCAGGGGTTATGGACGCACAGCACCACCTGGCTGATACGGCTAAGCACAGACAGCGCCTCGAGCGCCTGCCGTGGCAGAGAAGAAACGCCAAACACCACGATTCGCCGCGGCAGGCCGGGCGGGCGGTCATTGGCGGTCAGGTTCCGCCCGTGCTCCATAAAGCGGGTATGAATCCGTGAACGGCTGGTGGCTGAGAGCTCCCCCGCATCCGCTACCAGAGCGCGCCACAATACCGGCTGCCAACGCTGTTCCTCCACCAGCTCCCGGATCTCGCCACGGGCCAACTCGATCGTGTCCTGCCCGCTCTCCCAGGCCGCCAGCCAGTCAGCGCGAAACACCTGGTACTGATCAAACAGATCGGCAATCTGGCCTGCCAACTGGTAGCAGCGGGTGTCGGTCTCCGCTCCATCCAGGAAACGCCTGAGCGGCGAAAACACATCCTGCTGCTGGACTAACGCCGGTAACAGACGGAAAAGCCGCCAGACCAGGCGGGATTTATCGAAAGGCGACTGCTCTGGCACCTCTTCGGCAGGAAGGACCGCCCGATAGGCCTGCCAGATAAAACGGGATGGAAACAAAAATTCCATACCGGCGGCGATGCCCAGCCCGCCCCCAGAATCTCCGGACGGGTCTTCCGCCAGCGCCAGTTTCAGCCACTGAGCAATGCCGTTGCTCTGAACCAGAAAAGTTTCACTGGACAGCGGCGGCACCGGATGTTGCCCACAGATCCACACTACGGCCCGGCGCAGATCTTCCAGATGATTGGCATGGATGGCATGAAAGCCAGTCAGAACGGGGGGTGTCTGGGACATACCGGCTCTTGTCGGGTGACTGAAAGCTGTAAAACCGCTCCCCGGAGCCTATCATAACTGCAAGACTTGCAGGCTAACCTACAGCACTCAGAGTTGTTGCAGATCAGACATTTTCTTGCGAAACCCTGATTGTTTTGCCAGTCTTAAGAAATGTAACAATTCATTTCTTTCCTAAAAAAGTGGAGAAAACGCAATGAGCAGCATCAGCAAGTTCAAGAAATTGGCCGGGTTTTCGGCTTTCGCTTTCGCCGCTATGACAGCCGCGAACTCAGTGAACGCAGCGAACTGGCGTTACGCCCACGAAGAGTACGAGGGCGATGTTCAGGACGTTTTCGCTTACGACTTCAAGGAATATATCGAGAAGAATTCCGACCACACCATTCAGGTCTATCGCTTTGGTGAACTGGGTGAGTCTGACGACATCATGGAGCAGACCCAGGCGGGCATTCTGCAGTTCGTAAACCAGTCTCCCGGTTTCACGGGCTCGCTGATTCCGGAAGCGCAGATTTTCTTCATTCCCTATCTACTGCCAACGGACATGGAGACGGTGATTCAGTTCTTCCGTGAAAGTGAGGCCATCAACCAGGATTTCCCTGAGCTCTACGCCCAGAACGGCCTGAAGCTTCTGAAAATGTATCCCGAAGGCGAAATGGTGGTAACGGCCAACGAGCCCATCACCTCACCGGAAGACTTCAATAACAAGAAGATCCGGGTTATGACCAACCCGCTGTTGTCCGAAACCTATGACGCATTTGGCGCTACGCCGACACCGCTGCCCTGGGGCGAAGTGTACGGTGCTCTGCAGACCAACATGATTCAGGGCCAGGAAAACCCGATTTTCTGGATCGAGTCCGGCGGTCTTTACGAGGTGTCACCTAACCTGACATTTACCAAGCACGGCTGGTTCACCACCGCCATGATGGCGAATCAGAATTTCTACTCTGGCCTGTCGGATGCGGACAAGAAACTGGTTCAGGACGCGGCTGACTTCGCCTTTGAAGAGATCATTGACCACATCGATGGTCTGGCCGGCGAAGCACTGGCCAAGATCCAGGAGGCCAGTGACAAAGTGACCGTTACCCGCCTGACCGACGAGCAGATCGAAGCGTTCAAGGCACGTGCCCCGCAGGTCGAGAAGAAGTTCATCGAAATGACCGGCGAAACCGGTCAGGACCTTCTCGACCAGTTCAAGGAAGATCTGAAAGAAGTTCAGAGCAAGAGCATGTAAATAGCGAAGACCCATCCCCGCCGGTACTCGCCGGCGGGGATTTTGCATTAACCCCGCGCCCATCGGAGGCCCCCTCCACCGGTCGGGAGCGGAATGCCACGGAGTGTTCCCATGTCCGATAATTCCCCGGATCTAGACGATGATACCGGTACCTTTGAGTCCGGCCTGCCCGGTTTTCTGGGAACCATTGATGTTTTTATCAGCAAGTTAGAGGCCGTCATGCTTGCCATGGGCGTGATCCTTATGGCCGTTAACACCTGCGTCAACGTCATTGCCCGATTTGTGTTCGGCGAGGGCATGTTCTGGTCCGGTGAGGTCAACCGGATATTGATTATCCTCATTACCTTTGCCGGTATTGGCTATGCGGCCCGTCACGGTCGTCATATCCGGATGTCCGCAATCTACGATGCGATTCCTCCCAAGGGTCGTAAAGTGCTGATGATATTCATTGCACTGTTTACATCCGTAATCATGTTCTTCCTGTGTTACCACTCCTATGGCTATATCGAAACGCTTGCCAGCCGCGGCAGAATTTTGCCCGCACTGGGTTTTGAAATCTGGTGGATCTACGTCTGGGTGCCGGTCGGCTTTGCCATTACCGGCATTCAGTATTTGCTGACGGCAATCAAAAACCTGACCAGCAAGGATGTTTACCTCTCCACCGGGGTGGTCGATGGCTACGCCGATAGCGAGTCCGAAGTCTGAGCCTTTGAAGCTGCATTAATTAAGGATAGAAATCATGGCAACTATAATGATAGTGATCATGATCGGGCTGCTTCTGCTGGGCTTCCCGATGATGGTGCCTTTGATTACCGGCGCACTTGTTGGCTTCGTGATGATGTTCGATGGTTTCGGACAGATGGGAACCTTCGTTCAACAGATGATGGCAGGTATTCGTCCCGCCTCACTGATCGCGGTTCCCATGTTTATTCTGGCGGCCGATATCATGACCCGGGGCCAGTCTGCCGACCGGCTGATTGCCATGGTTATGGCGTTTATTGGCCACGTGAAAGGCGGTCTGGCCATCAGTACCGCCACCTCCTGCACCCTTTTCGGTGCCGTGTCCGGATCCACTCAGGCGACGGTTGTTGCGGTTGGCTCCCCCTTGCGGCCCAAACTGTTGAAAGCAGGCTATTCCGATTCGTTCTCCCTGGCGCTGATTATCAACGCCAGTGACATTGCCTTTCTGATCCCCCCCAGTATCGGCTTCATTATTTACGGGGTTATCTCAGAAACGTCCATTGCAGAACTGTTCATTGCCGGCATCGGGCCGGGCGTGATGATTCTGATCATGTTCTCGATCTATTGCCTGATCTATGCCCACATCAACAATCTCCCTACCGAGGAAAAGTCCACCTGGAGCCAGCGTGGCGTGGCCATGCGTGAGGCCCTCTGGCCGCTATTTTTCCCGGTTATTATTGTTGGCGGTATTTATGGCGGCATATTCAGCCCCACGGAGGCTGCCGCTGTCTGCGTGCTCTACGCCTTCCTGCTGGAATTCGTGGTGTTCCGTTCGCTCAAGCTGCCGGACATCTACCGGATCGCCAAGTCCACCGGTCTGATCACCGCCGTGGTGTTCATCCTGGTAGCAGTGGGTACCGGCTTCTCCTGGATTATTTCCTTTGCCCAGATCCCCCAGGCCATTCTCGACTCGGTGGGTATAAGCGATATGGGCCCGGTTGGCGTGATGATTACCATCTGTATCGCCTTCTTTGTTGCCTGTATGTTCGTGGATCCGATCGTGGTAATTCTGGTGCTGACACCCATCTTTACCCCGGCCATCCAGGCGACGGGCCTGGACCCGGTACTGGTGGGTGTGCTGATCACTCTGCAGGTGGCCATTGGTTCCGCCACACCACCGTTTGGTTGCGACATCTTTACCGCTATCGCGATTTTCAAGCGTCCCTATTGGGAAGTTATCCGTGGCACGCCACCGTTTGTCATCATGCTGATAAGCGCTGCAGGGCTAATCATTGCGTTCCCGCAGATTGCACTGTTCCTGCGCGACCTGGCCTTCAGGTGATCTGACCACTCTGAAGGGTGCACATAAAGGAGAACAACATGTTCAAACGGATGCTGGTGGCGATCGACGGATCAATGACCTCTTTCGATGCCTTGACCAAGGCCATTGAGTTACAGGAACTCACTGACGCGGAGATCTATCTGCTTTGCGTGTACAAGCACCACAGCCTGTTCGAGGCTTCGTTATCCATCGGACGCCCGGCAGAAATGGACATTCCGGACAAGGTACTGTCGGAATACGCCAAAGAAGTCGTCGAACACGCGAAAAAACTGGCGGCGGAGCGAGGAGGCAAACATGTCCGTGGTTTTGTGAAAGCGGGCAAGCCCTCAAAAGTCATTGTTGAGTTTGCCAAGGACAAAGGGGTAGACCTGATCGTGATCGGCACGAGAGGTACCCACAGCGACAAGGACGGTCTGTTTCTGGGCAGCGTCTCCCATCGGGTGGCTTCCAACGCTGAGTGCCCGGTTCTGGTCGTCTGAGACGAGCGTTCAATCGACCTCGACCCGGTCTCTTCCCGCCGCTTTTGCACGATAGAGCGCCCGGTCAGCCTGTCCCAGCAGGCTGTCCGGCGTCTCTGTAGATTCCGGCCAGCTCGACACACCGACAGACAGAGTCACTCCCTCCAGCGTTTTGTCCTGGTGAACAACCGGCAGACTTCGCACATCTCTTACCAGTTCGGCAGCCTTGTCCAGCGCAGCATTCAGGGCGGTCCCGGCCATGATCACCACAAACTCCTCGCCACCAAACCGGCAGACGACGTCGCTCTCACGAAAGTGTCGTGTCAGGAATGATGCAACGGATTTCAGCGCCGAATCACCGGCTTCGTGGCCATGGGAATCGTTGAATTGTTTGAAATGGTCAATGTCCAGCATCAACAGAGAAAGCGGCTTGTCGCTGCGCAACGCCACTGCCGTTTCATGTTCAAAAAGCTGGTCAAAGTAGCGCCGGTTCTTCAGGCCGGTCAGCGCATCCTCATAGGAGTACTTCTGTAGCTCTTCCCGCAGATTAATGCCGGAAATGGTAATACCGATTTTCTGGACTCCCTGCTTGAGCGCATTGATCAGTTTGCCTGTGCCAAACTGGGAATCGTCTGAAATCAGCTCCTCCGGCACTTCAATAAACAGCAATGCAACTGGCAGGGACCCGTCCGTAGCCGACTGGATATTGATCCAGAGACACAGTCTCCCGCCGCCTTCATGCTCGTTTTCCAGGGTTGATGAATCCGCATCAGACAGATAAACGGTGGAGAAGTCGCTCTGCGGCGGCCGACCGTCCGGAGTTTCAATACGGACTGGTGAGGGCGGTTCACCGGCGTATCCCCAGCGATTCAGTAATCGGTAGGCAGCTCCCTCCTCAATGCGCTGATAAAGCTCACCCTTCATGGGGCTGCAGAAATCCGGGAGCTTCTGCGCCAGTATCGGAAACGTCTGACCGAGGGTAATGCAGTCCTGAAGCTCACCAATAATGTCATTCAGTACATTGGTTTTCTCGTTTTCGAACGTCAGCAGCCTGACACGTGCCTGCTCGCGCCTGGCCAGGGATTCCGCCCGGGCTGTGCGCTCGGCCACCTTCTGTTCGAGTGAGAGGTTGAGATGATGCAGCGACTGCTGTGTGCGGGCATAATGAACAAGCGCAATGACCACCACCGACAGCGAGAATACCAGTGCCCCCAGGCTGACCGGAACCCGCCACCATGGCAGAACACCGTGAGCCACCGCCATATCCAGAATCAGCAGGCTACAGAACACGCCGTAGGCCAGCAGAATAATCTGCTGTGACTGCGCGAGGTTGCGGAAACGACGACCAACGAGCACCGCGATCGTCGTAAGCGTGGCCAGCAGCAGAGCGTCGAATGGCGGGAAAGCCGACGACAGGTTAATGACGCCTGCAGCCGCCAAAGTCAGCGCCAGAGCGAAATAACCCAGATGGATCTTCCAGACCAGGTTGATCAGCCATGGCCGCTGATCCTCGAACCATTGCTCGAGCATCAGCGCCATCGCCACCGGCAACATGAAATATGACCCGGCGGCCAGATAGTCCCACGCAAGGGGCGCGTTCCAGATCAGCTGACTGGCCTGGCTCTCGGCTACCAGCAGTACCGCCGATGAGATCGCAAAAAGCGCGAGGCTGGCAAAGCTTTTCTTGCGGGTCTGCAGCAGGGAAAAAATAATGGCAAGTATGGCGATGAGAGCGGAGAAACCGGCAATAATCAGTGCCTTCAGGGAGTTTTTCAGCACGTAGAGCGTGAGCTCCGTGCTTTCCATGATTGCGACTTCGCCCCACAAACCAATGTCGATGTAGTCGGAGAAAATGCGGAAATAGATGTCTTTGCCTTCAAACCCCTCCGGCAGTGGGATGGCATGCCAGGGCCAGCCTTCAAAGCGCCCTTTGCCATTTGCGTCAAAATGACCGAACTGATGGATCTTTTCGCCGTCCAGCCAGGCCTGAACAATGAGATCCACGCTGTAGATATAGAGAACCGGCTCGCGCCAGGGGACATCAGGCAGGTTAACCCGGAACCAGACCTGGTCACGCCCGAGTCGATCGGGAGGATTGGAGGGAAACCCGATGGCAGACCACTGACCCGGTTCGCTGCCGGTTATCCATTCTGGCGCCCCCGTTTCATCAACCGGCGAATCCCCCCAGCGGTACTCCCAACCCGACTCCAGGTCGGTTTTGGCATGGGCAGCCGGTAGCGCGCAGAAGCCGACAAGCACTGCCAACGCAAAGCGCACTAACCAGGGGCCCGTCCACCTCTGCATTGGTTCAGATACCTGCCGCTAAAGTTTACACAGACGTCAGTATAGTTCAGTCACCCGCGTCAGTGGCAACGCTGTTGAGGTACGCTTTGTCCGATATATTTGTCCACTGGCGAACCTGTTGCAGGTACGAACGCTGGGAATTGATAATTTCGCTGGCCAGCTCGTCTCGCTCTGCGGCCTCTGACAGCAGCCTCTCCGTCGCATCACGAAGCGCGTCAATCACTTCAGGGGGAAAAGTTTCGTGGCTGACGTCAGGGTAATTCTCCTTCATCTTTGCCCAGGCCTGGCCGCTCAGGTGCATGCTTTGAGCGTACATGTCATAAGCGGCTGTCCGCATCGCCACGCGAAGGATTTCCTGGAGATCTTCCGGCAGCTTCTTCCAGCTCTTCTCATTGATCAGAAACTGCACCTCCGCTCCCGGCTCCTGCCAGCCGGAATAGTAATAACGGGCGATCTGGTGGAAGCCCATCTGGAAATCCAGCGCCGGGCCGACCCACTCCAGCGCGTCAATCGTTCCCCGTTCCAGCGCGGAATAAAGCTCTCCCGGCGGGAGGTTGGTCACCGCCACACCCAGCTCGGCCATAACTTCACCGGCAAAGCCCGGAGTTCGCATCTTCAGCCCCTCCAGATCGTCAACACTGGTAATTTTCTCCCGAAACCAGCCGCCCATCTGGTTGCCGGTATTGCCCCCCGGAAAAGAAAGCAGCCCGTGAGGCTGATACACCCTCTCCATCAGCTCCATACCGCCACCGTAATAAAACCAGGCGTATTGCTCGGACGCAATCATGCCGAAAGGCACCGTCGTAAAGTACATCGCGTTGGGGATCAGGCCCTTGTAGTAGTAGGACGCGGTGTGGCCCATATCGTACTGCCCGGCCTTCACCAGATCGAAAATGCCAAAAGGCGCCTTGTGTTTGTTCGAGGAATCGATACTGATCTGAAGCCGTCCTGCCGACATTTTCTCGGCCATAGCCGCCATATGCCGGGTCGTTTCACCGAGAATGGGTGAGTTCGGACCCCAGGTCTCGGCGAGCTGGAGTCGATAGGTTTCCTGGGCTGTAACAGCCGCCGGAAAAGCGAGGGCAAAAGTAGCCATCAGCGAGAGAATCGTTGCGCGCATCAGCATGTCAGTAAATCCATCCTTTTTTCAGATTATTGTAATAAAAGTCTATCGAAACCTATCCTAGCTCAACCCTGAAAACATCCAAAATGCTCAGTCTGGCCGTATAGCATTGTAAGGCAGTTCAGACATATTCCTTGATCAGCCTGAACTGACAGCCTCTTACAGGATTACACGATGGATACGCTTTATTACGATGGTCAGTGCCCGCTCTGCTCCAAGGAAATTGCAACCTTGCGCAGGCTGGAAACCGGCAACCTGGCATTTGCCGATATTCACACCCAGGACAATAGCAAAGAGTTGTTACCAGACCGCGAAGCGCTCCTGCGCCGGCTGCATTTGCTTACCGGCGATGGTGACTGGCTGATCGGCCTCGAAGCGACGGTCAGAGCCTGGTCACACACGAAACTTGGGTTCCTTTTCAGGCCGCTGCTCTGGCCGCTTGTCTATCCGCTGGTGTCACGAGTCTACTGCAACTGGGCAGACCGGCGCTACCAGCGCAAATACAACTGCGATATCTGCCGTACTGAGCCGTGACGACGTCGCGCCCCGAAACATCAGGCTGTTTGTGGCATTTTCCGACCCTGCCACGCTGACCAGGAGTAAAGTCCCAGAGCCATCCAGATGATGACAAAACTGAACAGCTTCTGTGCGCTGAGGGGCTCATCAAACACCAGCAGGGCCAGAGCAAACTGCAGGGTCGGGTTGATATACATCAGGAATCCGATAGTCGATAGTCGCAGCCTGCGGGCGGCGCCGGCGAAAAACAGCAGTGGAATGGCAGTAACTATACCGCTGGACATGAGCAACAACGCCAGCCGGGTGCTGTCGGTGAAATGCGACTCACCATTCAGGTGCAGCCAGCTCAGAGCGAGCAAGCCCACCGGGAGCAGCAACAGCGTCTCCACGAAAAGCCCGGAGAGGCCGTCCAGCGGCACCTTCTTTCTCAGCAGACCATAGGTTCCGAAACTGAACGCCAGAACCAGGGAAATCCAGGGCACAACGCCCAGCAGAAACAGCTGATACAGAATGGCAATAGCCGCCAGCACCACTGCAACACTCTGCAGCCGTGAGATACGCTCCTTCAGGATCAGCAAACCCAGAGCGACGTTAACTAGCGGTGTCAGGAAATAGCCCAGGCTCGCCTGCAGTACCTGCCTGGATTCGACCGCATAGATGTAAAGACCCCAGTTGATGGCGATAAATACCGCACAGCCAAGCACAAACCCCAGCTTTTTCGGCTCCGACAGGGCAACCCTGATCGGCGCCCAGCGCCCCAGCACAGACACGACAATGGCAAGAAACAGACAGGACCAGACAACCCGGTGTATCAGTACTTCATAGGAAGGCACCCCTGTAAACAGAGCAAAGTACAGAGGGAAACATCCCCAGAGGGTGTAGGCAGACAGGCCAAACAATACGCCTTTGGAGGCTTCGGGTGTGGCAGTTTTCATAACGTCCTCATCGTCAGGCCCGTTAAATTAGCACACTAATGATAGCCTCTGCCCAGACAAGTTTTTGAGGTGAACGTTTCAGTTAGACCGCCATTGTGATATCAACACCCATCAATTGATCCGAGCGAGTAATCCTGGTGTGACCGAGCTTTCCTTACTGCAGATCCTTCTGGCCAATCTTGCCCTGCTGGCTGGTTCCTGCTTACAGGGTGTCGCAGGCTATGGCATCGGTACTCTGGCGGCACCCTTGCTGTTTCTGATCAGCCCTGTTCTGGTGCCTGCCCCGCTGGTTCTGAACGCGGTGGTGCTGACGGTGTTCATGCTGTTGCGAAACCGGGCCGCGCTGCAGATCCGCGAAGTTCGCTATGCCATCGGCGGCGGCGCGGGCGGCACCGTACTGGCGTGGGTGACGCTGATGCTGATTTCGCCCAAAGGGTTCGAGCTGGTATTCGGCGCGCTGATTCTGATCGGCGTGTTGCTGAGCGTTGGCGGTTTGCGTCCGGCGCTGAATGACCGCAACAGCATCCTTGCCGGGGCGGCATCCACCTATATGGGCACCATCACCGCTGTTGGCGGACCGCCAATTGCCATGATCTATCAGAACCAGAAGGGCCCGCTGGTTCGGGCCAATATGTCAGCCTTTTTCCTCGTCGCCAGCTTTTTTAGCCTTGCGGCCCTGCTCGGATCCGGCTACCTGGGGCAAAAGGAGCTGCAGCTGTTTGCAGTCACTTTTCCGGGTGTGCTTCTGGGCTTCTGGCTCTCCGGCAAACTGGTCAATCGCATGCCCTTTGAAGGGCTGCGGCCCGTCATTCTGGGCATCGCCGCTGCCGCAGGTGTGGCCGCGCTGATTCGTGGAGTGTCGTCGCTTTGAAAAACCTGTTTTTTGCGCTGACCCGGCTTCATCCCCGGTTGATCACGGCCATAGTGAGCCTTGAGATACAGGTCAGCTTGCCTTCGTCATTTTCCATCCGAATTTCCCAGACCTGGGTTGTGCCGCCCAGGTGGAGCGGGCGCGCGGTTCCATACACCCACCCTTTGGTCACAGACCGGATGTGGTTGGCGTTAATGTCCAGGCCAACGGCTATCTGGTTATCCTCCCGCAGGCAATAATTGGCCGCAAGGCTACCCAGAGTCTCTGCCAGCAGAACCGACGCACCACCGTGCAGAATGCCGAAGGGCTGGACGGTGCGCTCATCCACCGGGATCCGGCCGATCACATAATCATCACCAACCTCCACGTATTCGATACCCAGTGCCGTAACCGCGGTATTTTTGCTGGATTCTGCCATTTGCTCGAGCTTTGGATAGTTGCGTGTCCAGATTGCCATCGACTACTGCCTCTTGGTGCCGGGGAAGCCCACGAAGGGGCGCGGGCCTGAAACCCTGAGTCTATACAGATAGCTAGCGAACAACCATAGGGTTGTTCGTGCCTCGATCTTGACGGAGTCGGGTTACCTTCTAAACTGAATGATCACTCATATCGAAATGAGCGATCTAACAATAATTAAACGGAGATCTTCCCATGGCTCAAAAACCGACTTTACGGTTGCTTTGCGGCATCACTGCGTCTGCTGTGATTGCCGGGTTTGCAACCACCGCCACTTCGAACGCCCATATACCCGAGTTGAGCCAGACCAAAGTTATGTCGGGCCTGGAAAATCCCTGGGATATGGCCTTTCTGCCCGATGGCACCATGTTTTTTACCGAAAAATGCAAGGGTCTTTCTGTGCGCCTGCCCAACGGAGACGTTGAGCAACTGCTGGGCATGAACGGCACCAAGGGCTACGCAAATACCCAGAAAGATCTGGTCTGCCAGGGCCAGGCGGGAATGAACGGCGTTGCTATTGATCCTGATTTCGATGAAAACAGAACCGTCTTTGTCTACTCGGCCACGGAGAAGGGCAAAAAACGAACGAATCATGTTCTCCGGCTGACAGTGAATGAGAATTTTGACAAGGTTTCTGACCGCACCGACATCGTCAGCGACATTCCCTACAAGCCAGAGGCTACCGACCATCCGTTTGGCGATTCTGGCGCCCACAACGGTGGTCGTATCCGGTTCAACCCGGAAGACGGCTTCCTGTATGTAACCACCGGTGACAATCACAACAGTGAGATCCCCCAGTCGCCAACGATAATGGGCGGCAAAGTGCTCAGGATTGACCGGGACGGCAAAGCCGCAGCGGGCAACAATCCGCCCGCCGGTTTCGATTCACGGATCTATACCTACGGCCACCGCAACGTTCAGGGCATCGACTTCCGTCCGGAAACGGGCCAGGCGGTTGTGACCGAGCACGGACCCTGGCACTCGGACGAAGTGAATGCCCTGGTCAATGGCGGTAACAGTGGCTGGGATCCTAAACCGAATATGTCCGGTCGCAGTAGTTGCCCGGATAACTATTGCGGTTACGAGCCCAATCAGAATGAAGGCATGAGCCCGAGAGACCGGGCTGCGTATATGCCCCTGACCGATACCGCCGTCTATCCTGACGCGATGCAACCCGCCTGGCAGAACAGTGGCCTGTCTCAGGGCATGGCGCCTGCCGCGTTCCTGACAGGTGAACAGTGGAAAGGCTGGAACGGCCAGTTGGCTATCGGCTTTATGGGTATCGGTTTTGGCGGTACGGCCGTCGGCCAGCGCATTAACGTGATTGCCCTCACCGAGGATGGCGAGGCTGTAACCAGCGTCAGCCAGATGCACCTTCCCATGGGCTCGGCCCGTTTCCGTTCCCTGGTTCAGGGGCCTGACGGAGCTCTCTACGCAGCCGTGGACGAAGGTGATATCTACCGTATTTCGGCTGAATAAAGCATGACCGGCCCGCTCTGTTGTATTAACGTACAACAGAGCGGCTGTGCATATGCCTGACCGCCCGCTCTGTGAGCGGAGAAAAACACACCTGACCGGAAAACAACTGAATGCTTAAACCATTTTGCTTAATCTTTGTAACGGCTCTGGCAGCGGGTTCATACAGCGCCCAGGCTGCCGACCCTGCGGCCGGAAAAACGAAATATGCCAGCTCGTGTGCTCAATGCCACGGCCCGACCGGAAAGGGCATGGCCAGCTTCCCATCCCTGGCAGGAAGGGATATGGATTACATTGCGAAACGCCTCAAGCAGTATCGCGCTGGAGAAAAAGTAGGTTCCAATTCCGCGCTGATGATGCCCAACGCTGCCAACCTGTCCGATGCCGAGATCGCTAACCTCGCCACTTATATTTCGCAGAACTTCAATTAATCCCGATAATATTTTAATACGAATCATTTGCATTCAATGTAAGAGCTGCTAATCTTGCCTTAGTTGGAACACTGCAGGAATTGGCCAACCCACATTTACCGGCCAGGCCCTGCATCCCACAAGACAAACCGTCAGGAGCGGGTGCAATGAGCAGAGCAGCGACCCAGTTGGCCGGCGACGCCGGGAGTATTTTTCAGGCGTGGCTGGATTTGAACCAGCAGCCGAGGATCATTCGGCACGGCAAAGCCGGCAAAAAAAGCACTTCGTCGCGCCGTCCGCGAAGAACCAACGCACCCTGAAGACGTTCACCGCTTGAAGTCCCAGGGCTCATCGGTACACGCTTCGACCCTGTAATCAGGTCAGTCTTTTTCGGTGTAGAGACTGGTGTACTGACGGATCAATTCATCGACCCTGCCGTCCTTCACCAGGTTGAACAGCCGGTCGGCAATGCGCTCTCTTAATTCAAACGTATTGCATGGCGACGCTTTCGCAAAGGTAAGAAACAATCCTTCGCGACTGACCGGTGTCGCGAGGGCCACAAATTTCTCTTCGACGCCCCGCTTCGACAGCGTCACCTGGCCCTGCAACAGCTCATAAAGTACGTAGTCAACACGGTCAACCAGTGCCATCTGGAACGACTGATCAATAGTCCGAACCCCTCCAATGTCAAGGTTCTGTTCAGCGTACCGGTCGAAATTCTGTCCGAAACTGTTGTTGATCAGCGTGCTGCCGCGCTTCCCTACCAGATCCGGCCAGTGGCGATAAACAAATTCGCCGCCCTTGGGCACCCAGACAACCGTTGGAAGCTGGGTAACGGGCGGCAGAAGATAGTCCATGTACCCGATGCGCTCGGAGGTATAAAAGGCACCGGCAACCATATCGATTTCGCCAAGGGCGGCCACGCGCTGAACTCGGGCCCAGGATCCAAGATCCCGGACAACCAGCTTCAGTCCCATGGGCTCGACGATTTCCCGTAACAGCGCTGGCACGGCACCAGTGAGCCGACCTGGCTCAGCGGGGTCCGACCAGAGCAGCGGCGGGTATTCCGGATTCCCACTGACTGTGAGAGTCTTGCAGGTCTGCCCGGAAAATGCGTGGACGGGAGCAAACGCAGACATTGCTAAAACCACAACACAACTTCTGAGACACAAACTCAACATCGGTTCACTCGACCCTTACAAGCATCTTTCTGTCCCAACCCAGGCGCCCGGTTTCTGTAACTCTGCGACGGATTCCCGGCACCGGCCGGATCATGAACAGATCACCATTTCGCCCCAACATAGCACGAGGAACGCCATTTGCCCTGGCAATGCCCGCGTGGGTTTCCATATGCCTGGCCTCTCCATGGACCGGAACCGAAACGGCAGGCCTGACCCATTGATACATTAATTCCAGTTCTTCCTGCGCAGGGTGCCCCGATGCGTGAATCGGCAGGTCTGCGCCCTCGGCAGTGATCACTGAAACACCCATAGCTTCGAGTGTGCCGATCAGCGCTTCAATGGCCTGCTCATTACCGGGAATGGCACGGGCGCTGAAGATTACAGTGTCACCTGCCTCAAGTTCGAAATCGGGGTGGTTGCCGGCTGCCAGCCTGCGCAGGGCTGTGCGCGGCTCTCCCTGGCTGCCGGTGGCAACGGCCAGAACTTCCTCTCTGGGAAGATAGCCAAAGTGGGCGGCATTGATCAATGAGTCAGCGGTATCCCACAATCCGGAAGCTTTGGCAGCGCTACTCATATTGATCAGAGAGCGCCCGAAAAGGCCCATATAACGCCCCGTTGCCCGGGCAATCATGGCCAGAGTATGCAGCCGGGCGATGTTACTGCCGAAACAGGCGACGACCACCCGGCCGGTAGCCGGTTTGATAATATTCAGCAACCCGTCATACAGCGCGGCTTCCGACGTGGAATGGCCGGAAACCGTCGCGTTGGTGGAATCGCACACCATGGCGGCTACGCCCTCTTCGGCGAGGCCGGTAAAAGTGGCTTTGCTGTAGCCGTGACCCACCAGGGGCTGGTCGTCCAGCTTCCAGTCACCGCTGTGAAAAATATTGCCAACCGGCGTGCGAATCATTAGCGCATTGGGGTCGGGTATGGAATGGGTCAGCGCCAGCCACTGAACGTCAAATGGCCCGATCTTACGGCGATCATCGACGTTCACCACAATGATCGGTACCCGATGCAGCAACTCGAATTCCGCCAGCTTCCGGCGCAGGATTTCAGCGGTGAACCGGCTGGTGTAAATCGGGCATTGCAGCAACGGCCAGAGATAGGGCACCGCACCGATATGGTCTTCGTGGGCGTGGGTAATCACCAGTCCGGCGAGCCGGTCCCGACGGTCGGCGATAAACGCAGGATCCGCCATCTGCACCGGTGGCTCACCGGTGTGATGCACCGTGCCATCCGCCGACACTCTTCCCGGTTTTGGAAAGGTCACCCCACAATCCACGATCAACCACTGGCCATCGTGGCCATACAGATTCAGGTTCATGCCGATTTCGCCGGTTCCACCCAGCGGCAGAAACCAGAGGTCGTGTTCATCCGGGGTCATGGTTCAGACGTATTCCTCGCGCTTACGGTTGAAATGCGGTGCGATCGGTACAAGCTAATGTACCAGACGCACAGAACCAGAGTCGCACAATGACCCCAGAAGGAGCAGATAGATGAAAATATTGATGGTGCTTACCTCCCACGACCAGATGGGCGACACCGGCCATAAAACCGGCTTCTGGCTGGAGGAGTTCACTTCACCCTATTATGTGTTCAAGGACGCCGGCGTTGAAATCACTCTGGCATCCCCGAAAGGCGGACAGCCGCCGGTCGACCCAAACAGTGAAGGCGAGGATGCACTGACCGAAACCACCCGCCGCTTCCAGCAGGACGCACACGCCAAGGAATCCCTGGCCAGCACGAAGAAACTGGAAGACGTTAATATGGTGGATTTCGACGCCATTTTCTATCCCGGCGGTCACGGCCCGCTCTGGGATCTGGCAAAGAATGCAAAATCCATTGAGCTGATTAAAACCGCCTACGAACAAGATAAGGTGATTGGCGCAGTCTGCCACGCACCCGCTGTTTTCCGGGATGTGGAAATCAAGCCCGGCCAGAATCTGGTCGGCGGCCGTGACGTGACTGGCTTCAGCAACAGCGAAGAGGAAACCGTAGGCCTGACCAAGGTCGTGCCCTTCCTGGTAGAAGATATGCTGAAAGAGAAAACCGGTCGCTATACCTGTGGCGATGATTTCACACCCCACATTGTAGTAGACGGCAGGCTGGTCACCGGCCAGAACCCGCCTTCCTCAGAGGGCACCGCCAAGGCCGTTCTGCAGGCGCTTGAAGACGCCCACGCAACACACGGCAACTGATCGGTCCTACTCCCCGGCGTGGCTGATCAGCACGCCGGGTGCCCCCGCCTCCAGTTTTTCCCGCACCGATCCGGCCACCGGTGTTTTTGCCTCAGTCGACGGCTGGATCAGCACATAGGTGATGTCCGCCTCGGCGACCTGCAGATCATCCCCGTGGCGACAGAATTCCAGGTGCAGGGTGAATGACGTATTGCCAATTCTCCCGGCCCTTATGCGCGCCTCCAGAACGTCATCAAACCGCGCCGGAGCCCGATAGTTTACCGTCAGGCTCACTACCTGAACGTCACGGTCCTGGTCCAGAAGATTCTGGTAGTCGCCGAACAGGGTACGAATGTACTCGTTGACGGCAATATCCACGTAATCCGCGTAGCGGGCGTTGAAGACAACGCTCTGGGCGTCGCATTCGCTGTAACGTACCCGGAAACGGAAGCGGAACGGCGAGTCAATACTGTTTGTCATAAGCCCAGCTCACTCAGTTCCGGATGGTCATCAGGCCGACGTCCCTGAGGCCAGCGAAATTTCCGGCCCGCTTCGTCAATGGCCAGGTCATTGATGCTGGCGTGGCGCTTTGCCATCAGGCCCTGTTCGTCGAACTCCCAGTTTTCATTGCCATAGGACCGGTACCACTGGCCGGAATCGTCATGCCACTCATAGGCAAAACGCACGGCGATGCGGTTATCCCCGAATGCCCAGAGCTCCTTGATCAGCCGGTACTCCTGTTCCTTCTGCCATTTTCGGGTCAGAAAGGCTTCGATTTCAGCCCGCCCCTGCGGAAACTCGGAGCGGTTTCGCCACTGGCTGTCAGAGGAATACGCCATGGCGACCTTTGCCGGGTTTCGACCATTCCAGCCGTCCTCGGCCATTCTCACTTTTTGCCGGGCCGTCTCTTCGGTAAAAGGCGGAAGCGGTGGCCTTGTCTCGTCAGGTGCAGTCATGTTGTTGCCCTCAGTAGTGAATCACTGAACGGATGCTCTTGCCCTCGTGCATAAGGTCAAAGGCTTCGTTGATTTTCTCCAGCGGCATTTCGTGGGTGATAAAGATATCCAGCGGAATTTCACCGGTCTTTGCCTTCTCCACATAACCGGGCAGTTCGGTACGCCCCTTCACGCCGCCGAACGCAGAGCCTTTCCAGACCCGGCCTGTCACCAGTTGGAACGGGCGGGTGCTGATTTCTTCGCCGGCACCGGCCACGCCAATGATGATGGATTCGCCCCAGCCTTTGTGGCAGCACTCCAGCGCCGAACGCATCACATCCACATTACCGATGCATTCAAACGAGTAGTCCACGCCACCACCGGTCATCTCGACAATCACCTGCTGAATCGGTTTGTCGTAGTCCTTCGGGTTGACCACGTCCGTCGCACCTAGCTGCTTCGCGATATCAAATTTACCGGGATTGACGTCAATGGCGATAATGCGGCTGGCCTTGGCCATGGCTGCGCCAATGATGGCTGCCAGACCGATACCACCCAGCCCGAAAATTGCCACGGTTGCGCCTTCTTCCACTTTGGCGGTATTGAGCACGGCGCCAATGCCGGTGGTCACGCCACAGCCCAGCAGGCAGACTTTTTCCAGTGGCGCTTCTTTGGGAATTTTCGCCAGCGATACCTCCGGCAGTACCGTGTATTCCGAGAAGGTAGAGCAGCCCATGTAGTGATAGATCGGCTTGCCCTGGTAGGAGAAGCGGGAGGTACCGTCAGGCATGACGCCTTTACCCTGGGTCTCGCGAACCGAACCGCACAGGTTGGTCTTGCCCGAGGTGCAGAATTTGCAGGTACCGCACTCTGCCGTGTAAAGCGGAATTACATGGTCGCCGACCTCAACGGATGTGACACCTTCGCCGACGGCTTCCACAATGCCACCGCCTTCATGGCCCAGAATAGCCGGGAAGTTGCCCTCGGAATCAGCACCGGACAGGGTGTAGGCGTCGGTGTGGCAGACACCCGTGGCGACGATGCGGACCAGGACTTCGCCTTTTTTCGGCGGTTCAACGTCCACTTCAACAATCTGCAGCGGCTTATTGGGCTCGAACGCAACGGCGGCGCGGGATTTAATCACAATGGCACTCCTCGGAATTTCATGATCGGGGGAAAGGCTCTATTCTAGCAGCACTGTAGCAGCAACATCAGGCGCCAACGATGGCGGGTGAGCCTATCCGAGCCGGACATCGGCCTAATCCTTTAGCAAACCACCCGCGTACAAACAGTCACTTTTCAGCAATGGAAGAACCCAAAGTGCACACTCTTTACTGGTTTACCCGCGATCTGCGTCTGCACGATAACGCAGCGTTGCTTGCAGCTTCCCGTTCGGACATGCTGCTGTGCGTGTACGTCGTTGATCCGCGCCGGTTCAAACCCGGTCCGCTGCAGAGCCGTTCGATGGGCAACCATCGCTGGCGCTTCCTGTGGCAGAGTCTTGTCGCTCTTGAAAAAAGCCTGCGTCCTCTCGGCCAGCGACTGCACATCGCCTTCGGTCAGCCGGAAACCGAAATCCCCAGACTGGTCAGCGAGTACCGGATCAACAGGGTTGTCCGGTCCCGCCAGCCGGGCACAGAAGAAGCCGTTCAATGGCAGTCCCTGCAAAGCCGGTTTGCCGGCACAGTCTTTCAGCAGTTTGAGACCCTGAGCCTGTTCACCGAAGGCTCACTGCCTATGGCACTGGACGACCTGCCGGACACCTTCTCTCAATTCCGCAAACAGGTTGAAAAGACCGGCCAACGTCATTCCGAGGCACTGCGAATCCGCACCCTGACCGCGCTGCCGCCGCCCCCGGGATTTCCGGAAGACAACCGCGGCCAGTGCCCCGCCATTCCCGAGCCCCGCCACCCACCGGCCTTCCAGGGCGGCGAGGACGCAGGGCTGGCACGGCTGAAAGAATTCCTGTTCCAGAACCATGGCATCGCCACCTACAAGGAAACCCGCAACGCCCTGGACACCTGGGACGCGTCTTCCAAGTTTTCTCCCTGGCTGGCCAACGGCAGCCTGTCTGCGCGGGAAGTGGCGGAAACCATCAGCGAATATGAACGCACCGAAACCAGCAACGAATCGACCTATTGGCTATGGTTTGAATTGCTGTGGCGAGAATACTATTACTGGTATGCCCTGAAACACGGTGCCGACCTGTTCCGCCGCGACGGTGTTCAGCGCAAACGGCGGAATGCCACTTTTTATGGCCACCGTTTTATGGCCTGGACCCAGGGCAACACCGAATACCCACTGGTGAACGCCGCGACGAATCAACTGCGCGAAACCGGTTATATGAGTAACCGCGCCCGCCAGCTTGTGGCCAGCTGTTTCGTCAATGAACTGGAACTGGACTGGCGTTACGGGGCGGCCTGGTTCCAGGAACAGTTGATCGACTACGATGTGGCCAGCAACTGGGGCAACTGGCAATACCTGGCAGGCGTGGGTGCCGACCCCCGCGGCCTGCGCCAGTTCAATCTGAAAAAGCAGGCCGAGCAGTACGACCCGGACGGTGAGTTTGTGAAACGCTGGGGCGGCGAGTCCAGTCAGCCAGTGGGCCTGCATCTTGTTGATGCTGCTGACTGGCCGGTGTAATACTCTGGGACACCACAAAATTGGCAGGCGGGAGGCAAGCGGATGGATCTTTCCAGAACCGTCCGGAGCCATGGATGGCGGAGGCCGAGCGTACAGGGACGTATTTACAGCGTGTTCTGGAAAGATCCATCCGCTTGCCTCTCCACTGAACTTGCGGTCACTTTTAGGATAATCAGACCATGACTACCAGCCAACAGGCCCTTGCGCGCATTGTCGATACCTGCCAGCCCCAAAGCCTGGTGGTTTGTGGTGACACTGCTTCTGAGCTCGGCCGCTACTGGTCCAAACACCACGAGTCTTCTTCAATTATTACGCTGGACGCCGACGCCCCAAACACGGCATTCCCGCTTGCAGAAACTCAGGACCTGGCCCTTATCACCCATACTCTTGAAGAACTGAGCCACACCGAAGGTGAAATGCTGCTGGGCCAGCTTCGCAATTATGGCACCCACCAGATTGCCGTGGTGGTAGACCCGGAGCAGGGCTGGGACTTCAAAGACTTTATCGGGCTGGGGTTTCGCCGTCAGGCCGAGCTGGACGACGACGGACGGACCCGAACGCTCTACACCTACAACATCGACAACTACAACCATAAGCGCGCCTGGAACAACCCGGACAACTGGGCGAATCCCGAGATGTGGGGCAAGGCCTGGTGGTGAGGACACTCTGACATGAAACCCAGCACCATCCGAATCGGGCGCCGTTACCGCGCAAACCGTCTTGAAGGCCGCTACGACGCTATCGTGATTGGCTCCGGCATTGGCGGGCTGACCACCGCTGCCTGCCTGTCCAAGGCCGGTAAAAAAGTACTTGTACTGGAACAGCATTACACCGCGGGCGGCTATACCCACAGCTACGCGCGCAACGGCTATGAATGGGATGTGGGCGTTCACTACATTGGCGATATGGGTACGCCCAATACCCTGGGCCGGAAGCTGTTCGACTACATTACCGACGGCGAGCTCCACTGGGCGCCCATGGCAGAAAACTACGACCGCTTTTTTCTGGGGGACAAGGTGGTCAACCTGCAGGCTGGCAAAGCCGGTTTCCGCCATTCGCTTGTCAGCGTTTTTCCCGATGAAGAAGACGCTATCGACCGATACATTACCCTGCTCAGTAAAGTCGCGGGTGGCATGCAGTGGTATACCCTGTCAAAAATCTCGCCCGGGCTGTTGCAGCCGATTATCGGCAAGGGTCTGGACATGACCCTGCCGGACTGCTTCAACAAAACCACCTATGAGGTGCTGCGGGAACTGACCGACAACGAAGAGCTGATCGGCGCCATCACCGGCCAGTGGGGAGACTGCGGCGTAACGCCCAGGCAGTCCAGCTTCATGATTCACGCGCTGATTGCCAAGCACTACATTCACGGCGGTTACTACCCGGTGGGCGGCGCGTCGGAGATTGCCAAGACCATTATTCCGGTTATCCAGCAGTCCGGCGGCGAGGTGTTTACCTACGCGGATGTCACCGACATCCTGATCCACAAAGGCAAAGCGGTCGGCGTGCGAATGGCCGACGGTGAGGAGATCAAAGCGCCAGTGGTGATCAGCAACGCCGGGGTGATCAACACCTTCGAGAAACTGCTGCCACCGGAGGTCGCCGAAACCTGTGGTTACCAGAAAAAGCGGCAGCATATCGAGCAGTCGATGCCGCACATCGGGCTGTACCTGGGCCTGCAGGGCACGCCGGAAGAAATGGGGTTGCCACGCACCAATTTCTGGATTTACCCCAGCGCTTACCATGACGACAACGTGGACGCGTTTCTGAAGGACACCAGCGCCGATTTCCCGGTGGTTTATGTCTCGTTTCCGGCCGCCAAAGACCCGGATTACCAGAACCGTTGGCCGGGCACCTCGACCATCGAAGTGGTCGCCCCCACGACCTGGGACATGTTCGAGGCCTGGAAGGACACCACCTGGGGTAAACGCGGCGAGGATTACGAAACCCTGAAAGCTGAAATCACCGACCGCATTATGGAGGTGGTCTACAACAAACTGCCCCATCTGCGCGGCAAAGTGGACTACCTGGAAACGTCCACGCCCCTGTCCACCGCCTGGTTCTGCCGCTACGAGCGGGGCGAGCTCTACGGCCTGGACCACACACCGGAACGCTTTGACCAGCAATGGTTGCGACCCAAAACCGACGTACCGGGCCTGTATCTCACCGGACAGGATATTCTCACCTGTGGCGTGGTCGGTGCCATGATCGGGGGCCTGATGACCACGCTGTCGATTCAGGGCCTGCGGGGCGCGGGACTAGCCAAGAAGATATTTGTGGGGTGAATTGTCTATGAGCCAGACTGAACTGAAGGAACCGGAGCTGTCACGGGTCATCGAAATGGCGTGGGAAGACCGAACGCCTTTCGAGGCCATCGAAGCGCTGTACGGTTTGCCGGAAAAAGAGGTGATCAAAGTGATGCGGCGGTCGCTGAAACCGTCCAGCTTCCGGCTGTGGCGCAAGCGGGTCAGTGGTCGCAAAACCAAGCATCGAGCCCTGCGTCCTGAAGGGGTTATCCGCGCTTACTGTCCTACCCAGTACAAACGATAGGCGCAGGCCATCAAAGCCGGTCAAACGCGTCCAGATTGCGTCGACAGGCACCCAGGTAGGAAGCGCCAAACAGGTTGTAGTGGTTCAGGGTGTGGTAAAGATTGTAGATGGGACGCTTGAGCTCATAGGCGCTTGTGCGGGGATAAACCGCATCATAGGCGTCGTAAAACGCTGACGAGAAACCCCCGAACAACTCGGTCATGGCCAGATCCGCTTCCCGGTCACCGTAATAAACCGCCGGGTCAATCAGCCATGGGCCGCTGTCATCGAACAGCGCATTACCGGCCCACAGATCGCCGTGGAGAAGACTGGGGTGGTCGCAATGCTCATTCAAGAAACGCCGCAGGGCCCGGTCACAGGCGGCCAGCCGCGACTCAAACTGTTGTCTTACCCGGACGTCCCTGATCATCGCCAGCTGGGGCCGCAGGCGGTATTCCACGTAAAAATCACCCCAGTCCTCCGTAACCGCGTTTCTCTGCCGCGACAGCCCGATCATGTTGTCCAAGTCCAGGCCGTAGTGGGGCATCCTCTGCCGGTGAATACCGGCCAGACCCGCGCCCAACGCCGCCAACTGCCCCCGGGCCGCCGGGGCCGATGCAATGCGAGGCAGTACGAGTTCGGTTTCCGATACCCGCAGAACATCCGGCACACGTAGAGCCCCGGGCCCGCTTTCACCAGCGTTCTGCAGTGCCTCTGCAAGCAGACGCAGACCGTCGGCTTCGCGAACAAGCGCATCGGAAAATTCTGTAGCGTTGCGTTTGATAAACTCTGTCATTGGCTTCGTACAACTATCCGGACAGGAAAGTAGCTAACCCTTGGTTTTACCAGGTGGCTGTTGGAAGATAGACCACCCGGACGATACCCGGCAACGCCAGACAGGATTCATCATGGCCATATTTAACGACCGCAAGGCAAAGAAACAGCTCGACAGGGAGGCCGGCAAAGTAAACCGGCGGGATGTCGAAGATCTGCTGTCGCGCCAGCAGGCCATCGAGGAAAAAGTGCAGGGCAGCGGAAGACTGAAACGCTTCAGTTCCGATATCCGCCTGATGTTTTCCATGCTGCGCGATTACTGGAAAGGCGACTATCGGGCAATACCCTGGAAAAGCGTCGCGGCCATCGCCGGCGCCCTGATCTATGTGATGAACCCTCTGGACGTCATCCCGGACCTGATCCTTGGTTTCGGATTTATCGACGACGCCGGGGTGGTTGCCCTGTGCCTCAAGATGGTCGAATCCGACCTGATGCGCTACGCCGCCTGGAAACAGCAGAATGACACCGAAGACCAGGAGGAGGCGCCCGGGACTTCGTGACCCCGGAGCGCCCCATTTTGATGCACGCATCCTGAAAGCCCGGCCGGGTCGCACCATCGGTCGGCGTTTTTGACAAACCCCTGGCCTGCCCCTTTACTTAAAGATGACTCCTGCCCGGCAAATACCAATGCTGGCCCACCCTTTGCTTTTTATTGCGATCGCATACTGTGGATAGTTAAAACGGCGTACCAGACGCCACCGAGGGAGATGTCACTGACCATGCTGATCCAGACTCCGGCTGAGGGCCTTTATGACGAACTGTTTGACCCGGACAGACGCGTCCGCCCCCACTACCGAACGCTCGAAAAATGGCTGATTGATTCCGACGAGGCAATGATCGCCGACAAGCGGCGCGAGGCCGACGTTCTGTTCCAGCGCCTCGGCATCACCTTCAACGTCTATGGTCAGGATGAGGGCACAGACCGCCTGATCCCCTTTGACCTGATTCCCCGGGTGATTTCGGCATCCGACTGGCAAAAACTGCAGTCCGGGCTGCGCCAGCGAGTAAATGCACTGAATCGCTTTCTTCATGACATCTACCACAATTTCGATATCGTCAAAGCCGGCGTCATCGACGCGGAGCAGGTTTTTGCCAACCCCCAGTACCAGCCGGGCATGCAGAACCTGAAGCTGCCCCGAAACCTGTATTCCCACATTGCCGGCATTGACCTGATCCGTCACAACGACGGTGATTTCTACGTACTGGAAGACAACCTGCGCTGCCCCAGCGGCGTGTCCTACATGCTGGAAAACCGCCGCATGATGATGCGCCTGTTTCCGGAGCTATTCGCCAGTGCCCCGGTGGCGCCAGTGGACCACTACCCGGCACTGCTTGGGGAAACCCTTCGGGCGGCGTCCCTTAAGCCCAATCCGACGGTGGTGGTGCTGACGCCGGGTCGTTTCAACAGTGCGTATTTTGAGCACGCCTTCCTGGCCCGCCAGATGGGGGTCGAGATTGTCGAGGGCGCCGACCTGTTCGTGCGCAAGAACAAAGTCTTTATGAAGACCACCGTTGGCCCCCAGCAGGTGGACGTGATCTACCGGCGCATTGATGATGACTTCCTCGACCCGCTGTCCGGTAATCCGCACTCCATGCTGGGTGTGCCAGGCCTGTATGGCGCCTATCGAAGCGGCAACGTGGTGCTGGCCAACGCCATGGGCACCGGTGTCGCGGACGACAAGTCCATCTACCCCTACGTGCCGGACATGATCCGCTTCTACCTGAACGAAGAGCCCATTCTGAAGAACGTGCCCACCTGGCAGTGCCGCAAACCCAAGGATCTGAAATACGTCCTGGAGCACCTGCCGGAACTGGTGGTGAAGGAAGCGCAGGGCGCGGGCGGCTACGGCATGCTGATCGGCCCCCGGGCGAGCAAGAAAGAACTCAGCCATTTCACCGATCTGCTCAAAGCCAGGCCCCATCATTACATTGCGCAGCCTACTCTCAGCCTGTCTACCTGCCCCACTTTTGTGGAGCAGGGCATTGCCCCGAGACACCTGGACCTGCGGCCGTTTGTGCTCAGCGGCAAAAAAGTCCAGATGGTACCGGGTGGGCTGACCCGGGTCGCCCTTGAGGAGGGCTCGCTGGTGGTGAATTCCTCCCAGGGCGGCGGGACTAAAGATACCTGGGTGCTGGAGGACGACCAATGCTGAGCCGCGCCGCATCAAGTCTGTTCTGGATGGCCCGCTATCTGGAGCGCGCAGAATCCCAGGCCCGACTACTGGATGTCAGCCTGACCATGGCACTGATCGATGTACCGGAGGACCGCGAGGAGCAGCTATCCGTGCCCCTGCTGGTGACCGGCACCAAAGAGGCGTTTGATGAACTCTACGACGACATCACGCCACAGAACCTGATCGATTTCATGATGCTGGATGATCGCCATCCGGCCAGCGTCTATAACATCATCCAGAGCGCCCGGGATAACGCGCTCCACGTTCGCGGTAACCTGTCTGCGGATGTCTGGGAGAGCATCAACCTGTCATGGCTGGAAATGCGAGAGCTGCGTAAAACCGGCGTGACTGAATCCAACGCCAGCCAGATTTTCGACTGGACCCGCGCCCGTTCCCACATATTCCGGGGGGCCGCCTACGGCACGCTGCTGCGCACCGATGCGTTCCACTTCCTGCGGCTTGGCACCTTTATAGAAAGGGCTGACACCACGGCAAGAGTACTGGATATCCGGCACGAGATGGCCAGCGCGTCCGTGGGGGAGCAGGCCACCCGCTCCTTCTTTGAATGGACGGCACTGCTGCACTCGCTGGCGGCGTTCGAGGCTTACCAACAGATTTATGGCCCCAATATTCTTCCCCTGAACGTCGCCGAGTTGCTGATACTGGAACTGAACGTGCCCCGCTCGCTGCATGCGTGCCTGAGGGAAATCGTTGCACTGCTGGAGCAGATCGAAAACGGTGAGGCCCGCAAGGCCAGACGGCTGGCCAACAGCCTGTTCGCCAACATTCATTACGGTGACCGTGACTACATTGCCGAGCGTGGCCTGCACGAATACCTGACCGATTTTCTGGAACGCATACAGGGCATCGCCGGGCAAATCCAGAGAGATTACATGGGGTGGCAGATATGAAACTGAAAATACGCCACGAAACAAACTACATCTATGAACAGCCCACCCAGAACAGCATCCAGTACCTGCGTCTGACACCCCGCAATACGCCCCAGCAGCGGATTCTGGAGTGGAATCTGCGTACCCCGGGTGACATCAGCGTCATGACCGACGGCTTCGGCAACCAGGTAACGGTTATGACGATGGACAGCCCGGTCACCGAAATCACGCTGACGGCAGAGGGCGTGGTCGACCTGACCGGCAAGCCCCTGACCAGGGACGACTCGCCTTTCCCGCCGGAGGTGTTTCTGCGCCCCACGCCGCTGACCGAAGTCAACAGGCCCATCAAGGAGTTCGCCGGGCAGTTTTCGGCCAACAAGCGCAGCCTGGTGCGAATGATGAACAGGATCCTGGAACGCATCGAATTCGTGCCAGGCGCGACCACCGTGACCCACACCGCTGCGGAGGCGTTTGACGACAAAAAGGGCGTCTGCCAGGACCACACCCACGTGTTCATTGCCTGCTGCCGGTACATCGGCGTGCCGGTGCGCTATGTCAGCGGCTATATTCACACCAACAGCGAAGACCACCTGGCCACCCACGCCTGGGCCGAAGTCTGGCTGGGTCACAACTGGCACACCTTTGATGTGGTTAACCTGCTTAATGTGGCTGAAAGCCATATCAAGCTGGCCACCGGCCTTGACTATCTCGACGCCGCGCCGGTACGCGGAATGCGAAGCGGAGGCGGCACAGAGCGGCTGAGCACCCGAGCCTGGGTCACTCTGGCAGGCGAAAACCAGTAATGGGCAGGCGGCGGGAAGCGGAACACAACAACACATGCTTTCTGTGAAAAACCGGGTACACTGATCCGGTTCTGTCTGTTCCCGAAGGTTTCCGCTTATGACCTATTGTGTAGCGATGCGACTGGCCGAAGGCCTGGTGTTCGTATCCGATTCGCGCACCAATGCCGGCTTTGACCAGATTTCCACCTTCCGCAAGATGCACGTTTTTGAACAGGCGGGCGAGCGGGAACTGGTCATTCTGTCTGCCGGCAACCTCGCCACCAGCCAGAGCGTCATCAGTCTGCTGGAAAAGCGCAGCGGCACCAAAGACCCCAACCTGCTGAACACGCCTTCCATGTTTGAAGCCGCCGAACTGGTCGGGCAGACCATGAAGGAAATCATCCACAGAGACAATCCGGGCGGCAAGATCAATCATGTGGATTTCAGCTGTTCGATGATTCTCGGCGGGCAGATCAAGGGTGAACAGCCCCGGCTTTTCAATATTTATCCGGAAGGTAATTTTATCGAAGCCACCCGGGAGACCCCCTATTTTCAGATCGGGGAATCCAAGTACGGCAAACCCATTCTTGACCGGGTAACGAACTTCGAAACTCCTCTGGAACGGGCCTATCAGTGCGCACTGATCTCTTTTGATTCGACCATGAAAAGCAATCTGTCAGTGGGTATGCCACTGGATGTCGCCATCTATCGCAATGACGAGCTCAAACCCTGTTTTGTCGAGAGAGTGGATGAGCACAACGATTACTTTTACCAGCTTCGTGCCAGCTGGCACCGGGGTATTCAGTCCCTGGTCAACGAACTGAACCCGCCGAACATTCGCTGACCGGCGATGAACTACCGGCCATAACCGGTCAGTTCCATGTAGCCCACACCGGTGTGGGAACCTTTCACCGAAACCGGGCTTTCCCAGTAGGGGTAGAGCCCGTCGTTCCAGTACTGTCCGTCAGGCGCCGACACCTGAATATCCACGTTTCTGTCCGGAATCTGCACTCGAAACCGGCCCGGCACGCGGCCATTTTCCGATTCCCGCCAATCCGTTCCCGACAGCGTTATTTCCCCAGGCCCCATCGCTTTCACCTCGCCACCCGGGCTGATCCAGCTAGCCGACAGAAAATCCCGCTCATCTTCCCGTAGCCGGAACGCCATCAGCTTGTGCCCGTCGTCCAGATGCAACGCAAACCAGTCCCAGCCCTGCTGGCCGGTTTTCAGCAGCTGGCTGCTCCATTCCCGGTCAAACCAGCCCTTGCCCTGCACCTGATGGACCTGGCCATTCAGAGTCACGGTGCCGGTGATGGCAAGATCCGTCAGGCTGAAGTACATGGATCCCTGGCCGTCGAAAGACTTGGCGCTGAATCCGTTGTCACCGTGGTACACCCGCTCACCGGTATTCGCCAGCTGCAGATCGTACCCCCAGCCATCGGCCTGAACGTCCAGGTGCCAGGTATCCCCGGGCCCCGTCTCAACGGCCGCAGACAACCGCCAGTCGTCCAGCCACACCCTGAAAGGTTCAGCAACCGCGCCTGCATGCCCCACATCGCCCCGCGCCAGCCGTTCTGCAAACCGGTGCCGGCCATCAAAAGACACGGCGGCGTGGGCCATCCAGGCGGCTTCCAGCGGCCAGGCATCCGGCGGTGGTGCAGGGCTATCCGCCGGTCTGGGTTTGATCGCCTGCCGGAACTGGGTCCATTGCAGCCCCAGTGGCTGGCCATCCGTGGTCTGCAGATTGGCGGTGAGATACCACCACTCGATGCGGTGTTGGGGGTGGGGGCCAAGGTCACCGGGGAAACTCAGCGTATTGCCCGGCCCGGGCTGCAGGAAATAATGGGAGCTGTCGCTATCGACCATCGCCGCCAGGCCGGCAAAGCCCTCGTTTTCCGGCACTTCAGAACAGGCCGAGACGCTGACCGCAACGATCACCAGAAGCGCCGCATGGACAGGATTCATCGTTCACCCCCCGCTTCCAGGTTGGCGGCGGGGCGCAGGGATTCCTGCCCCGCCAACTGCCGGCCGATCAACCAGGCAATCACCAGGCCGATCGCCGCCATCACCAGCCCCAGTTCAAGCCAGAAGCCCGGGTAAACGGCCATGGGCAGTGACCAGCCAAACGCCAGCGGGTTAATACGGCTCACCAGTACCCAGGTCAGCCACACCCCCAGCGGCAGCGCCACCAGGGTCACACCCGATGTCAGCAGCAGCGCCAGACGCCGCAACTGGTTCCGGATCTCTCCGGGCTGCACGCCCCAGATACCCAGCAGCTGGAAATACCAGGACCGGGTGGAGAAAAACACCCAGCCCATCACCAACAGCGACAATGACGCCAGCACCAGCGTCAGCACACTGATGGCACGGGTGAGCAGGAAGGTCTGCTGAAACACCTGGCTGGCCAGGGCCTGAATACTGGCGTTATCACGGATAACCAGATCCGCCACCTGCCATTCAGCTCTGAGGCGCCGGGCAATGTCGTCGACGGCGAGTGCTCCGGGGTTGATGGAAAAACTCTGAAACGATGGCCTGAAGCCGGAGGGCAGTGAGTCGCCATGAACCAGGACCTCGGCCGCTGGGCGACCGTAATCCGCGTAAACAGCCACCACCGGCATCGTCAGCGCACTCTCACCCATTTTTACCCTCAACGACTGCCCTGATTGTATGCCCTGCCGGCGCGCAAGCTGCTCATTGACCATCACGCCACCGGACGCCAGGGCGGCCCAGGGGTCGTCCACCGACGCCAGCAGTGTCCAGTCGGTAACCAGCGGGGTAATCGGGGACAGCGCCATAAGGTCCATGGTCAAAGGTTCAGCGGCACCGTCGCCTGCCAGTAATTGCGCCTTGCCGCTCCGGACCCGGTGCCAGTCCCCCAGCCCGTCCAGTTGCGCAAGCGCGCGCTCACCTGCCTGTGCGTCGGCGCCGTCGGGCACTTGTACATAAAGCTCAGCCGACAGCCGCTGTGCCAGCCACTGGTCAAAGGTCGCCTCAAAGGTGGTCACCAGCGCCTGCACCGCCAGCACGGTTGCCATTGCAAATTGCAATGCAACCACGGGAAGCGCCAGATTGCGGAACATTACCGCCAGTTCCCGATATCGCCAGCGGTTCAGGGAAGAGGAGGGAGTCTGGCGCTGCCGACGGGCCACGGCATCAGCGCATCGGGCAAGCAGGCCGGGCATCAACCCGCCGACGCCCGCAAACACCAGCGCCGAACCCGCAAAGACCCAGATCAGTGAGCTGGCCAGAAAAACCATCATCAAACCGACGCCCACCGTCGCTGACCAGGCCCATACGGGTAACCTCGACAACCCGGATGAGCTGCCCTGCCTGGCCGGCCGCTGGGGCAAAAACCGGTCCACCAGGCAGGCGCCCAGTACCAGCACAACCATCACCAGGGCCGCCTGCCAGGGTACCGGGCTGCTTTCACCGGCATAAAGCGGCAGGTCAAACAGGCTCTCCAGCGCCTGCCCGAACCCCTGGCCCAGGCGATTGGCCAGCGCCTGTCCCAGCAGAACGCCGGGAAGCACGCAGATCAGGGTAAGCAGGGTCAGCTCTGCGGTCAGCAAACGCCGGATCCGGGCTTTCTCCACGCCAAAGCGTTCAAGCAGCACGAAACTGCTGCGCCGCTGGGCCAGCCCCAGATGGTAAACGCTGCGCACCAGCAGGCCGGTTATAAACAGCACCAGCAGGCTGAGCGCGTCCAGATTCAGCAGAAAACTGTCGGCCAGCTCCCCGGTGGCAGGACCCAGCCGGAATTCCCGGCGCTGGTACTCCGAAGGCAGCGGGCCTTCCCCGGGGCTAACTAACAGCGACAGCTGCCCCGGCCGGGATGACTGACCCGCCACCTCACTGATGTCCACAAACGGGTCGCCGTCCAGCCCGGCACTGTCGCTGCCGGTCGGCGGTGCGTCAAAGCAGGCCATGGCCAGCGGGTCAATGCCAATCACCTTTTGTGCAGCGTCTCCTCTGGCTGTTTCCAGCCAGGGCGCCACACAGATACCGGCCCGGCGCAGTGCCACAAAATCGGTCACCGACACCGGCTGGCCATCATTACGAACCACTGCCTTGCGGGCGGCCACGGCCTCTTCGCTGACAGCCAGGCTGTCCCTGGCCTGCCCGGTCAACACCGAAACGCCGGTCCAGAGCATGGTGGCCACCACAATCATCAATGCCAGCGCGATAAGCTGTAGCGGATGGCGCCGGTAATGGCTGATCATGGCCTTTGCCAGCATGGGATCAGGCACTCTCGCTGAGATCAAGGCAGTGTTCGCAGCGGCTGGCCAGTGCCTGATCGTGGGTAGCCAGCACCAGCCCGCAGCCGGAATTTCGCTGGACCTCAAACAGCCGGTCCGCGACATCGTCGGCGGTTTGCCGGTCAAGGCTGCCGGTGGGTTCATCCGCAAGAATCAGCGCCGGACGCATGGCAAACACCATGGCCAGGGCTGCGCGCTGGCGCTGGCCGCCAGATACCTGGTCCGGAAAGCGATGGGCTTCGGCGGCGACGCCCAGCTGTTCCAGCCAGTGCATTTCTTCACCGGATGCCCGGCCCGCCAGACTGGCCCGCAGCTGCACGTTTTCCAGCAGCGTCATCGCCGGCATCAGGTTTGCCTCCTGAAATACCACCCCGATGGTCTGTTTTCGCAGCGCCGTCCAGCGGCCCACGGTGTCCCGCCCGGCTACCGAAATCAGCCCGCCGTCCGCGTCTTCCAGGCCACACAGAAGATTCAGCAAAGTGCTTTTACCCGACCCGGAACGCCCCACAACAGCCAGGGACTGGGCCGCCTGAAGGGTGAACGACAGGCCGGCAATCACCTGAACCCGGTCCCGGCCGCTGATGAACTCTTTACTGAGCCGATGCACCTTCAGAACGTCATCCGGCATTTACCCTGTCCTCTTTCATAGCGCTGCCCGTATTCGTGCCCACCTGCTCTACTACGCTCCCCGCCCGGGTTCTGATCATTTCAGCTATTACCGACTTTTGCGCCAAGGACCAGGCTCGACTGAATTTTCAAGAAATGCCCGCCAGTTTTTTATACTGCACATTAGTGCGTCCACGTCTGACAACGTAGACTACTTCTATACACTCGCACCGAAAATGGAAGACCGGCATGGCCTTCAGTTTAACGATCCGCAGGGAATGGCAGGCTTTCTGGCTGGCCGTGGGCTTTCTGAGCCGGGTGCCCATGATGGTGAAAATAGACTATTCACCCCGGTTGATGAACCAGTGCAGCGTGTATTTCCCGGTTGTCGGACTGTTACTCGGTGCTATTTACGCATTGCTGTTCACCCTGTTGATCCAGGTCTGGAGCGAGTGGGTCAGCGTTATTCTGGTGACCGGGTTTCATCTTTGGATCACCGGAGCTTTCCACGAAGACGGCCTGGCAGACAGCGTCGACGCCCTGGGCGGCGGCTATTCCATCGAAGCACGGCTGAAAATCATGAAAGACAGCCGCATCGGCACCTATGGCGCTGCGGCCCTGGTGATGGCACTGCTACTGAAAGTGGCACTGCTGCATGAAAGCCCGGCGATCTGGCTCGCGCTGCTGGTTACCCCCTGCATCGCGCGCCTGACCCCGCTTGTGCTGATGCGCGCGCTGGCTTACGTCAGCGATCCGGACACCAGCAAAAGCAAACCGGTGGCGGATGGATTCTCAACGCAGCGGCTGATCATCGCTTCGGCCTTCGTCGCGGTGACCTGTCTCGTTCTGGGGGCCTGGAACCCAGGGTTGCTGATGGCGGCCGCCATCAGTGTTGGCGTCGTCGCCGCGCTCTGGGGCTGGCAGCTGAAACGGGACCTGGGCGGCTACACCGGCGATACGCTTGGGGCCAGCGTTGTACTATCCGAACTGCTGTTGCTGCTGTTGCTGACGGGCTAATCACCCACCGAAATCGTCCCGCGGCTTCACCCTGCCTTACCCGTGGCTCTTAACCCCAAAAGCATGTCTCTGATCAGGCCGTTGAGATCTTCTTCGGTCTGCCGCGCGTCTGGCTGAGTGCTCAATGTCACGGCGGCATCAACCATCAGGCCATACACCATATTCACGACCACGTTTGCAGAATAGGGTTTCATCTCACCACTGGCCTGAAGACGTGAGACGGTGCGCTCGATATGTCCCATCGTGTGGTTACTGTCGATCTCTCGCCATTGTTCCCAGCCCAACACCGTAATCACTTCCTGCAAAGCGATGGTGTCTTTGCCGTGTCGGAGTATGTAATCCAGAAAAGCACCGCACTGACGAAAGGCGGTCTGCCAGTCATCCGCCCCATCCGGCACCGCGGCAATCGCCGCAGAGACTTTGCACGCCTGCCGTTCAAAACATGCCCGGAACACCGAACGTTTATCTTTGAAGTGATGGTATACCGCGCCTTTGGTTACTTGCGCCTGCGCGGCGATGATATCCAGAGATGTACCGCTAAAGCCCCGGCGACAGAACAGGTGCTGCGCTGAGTTGAGGATAGCTTCGCGGGTTTCTTGCGCATAAATCTGCCGACGAGAGGAAACTTCCATAGACAATCCGGCCAAGGGTCTGTGTGACATTTTATTTTAAATACCAAAAGTATGTGAAATACTATTGGTATGTCTGGTTAAAGACGATCCAGAGAAGATCCAGTGAAAAAGGAGGTAGCGACAATGAATCCTTTGACGGATATCCAGACCTTCGTCAGGCAAATTGCGGCGCCGGACGGCTACCCGCTATCGGCCACTGTCTACCAATCAACGGCTCCCGAAGCAGTGCTCATTATCGCGCCTGCCGTCGCCGCACCGCAGACCCTGTATCGGCACTTTGCCGCGTTTATGGCAGGCCAGGGAGTGGATTGTATTACCTTTGACTACCGGGGCACCGCCAATTCTCTGGCCAAGAATTCACCTTATCGGATTCAACTGGAAGATTGGGGGAAACAGGACATCGAAACGATCATAAGACTGGCCCGTACAAGCTATGCTGATAAAACCCCGGTTCACCTGCTCGGGCACAGCATCGGCGGCCAGTTGCTCGGTCTGGCGCCGTCGTCGAAAGAGCTGAGCCGCATCGTCCATATTGCGGTGTCGGCTCCTTATTGGCGTCGCTGGCCATTGAAAATGAGCCTTAAAATGCTCCTACTCGGCAAGGCCATCATCCCGCTGCTTTCGGCATTTCGGGCCCAGTTCCCCTCAAACGTGCTGGGTTTGGGGAAAATTAACGTGCCTTCCAGCGCCACCCGGCAATGGGCGCGCTGGATGAGCCGGCCCGAGTATCTCTTCGATCCGGTGTTCAAACTCGACCTGACGGGGTACCAGCAACTGGATCAGCCGCTGCTGGCAATCGGTTTCAGCGACGACGAACTGGCACCGCCGATAAACATCGATGCGCTACTGGACCAGTTTCCCGAAGCGCAAATTACCCGAGAACAGATCGACGTACCCGGGCTTGGCGTTGGGCCAGCTGGACACGCCGGATTTTTTAAAGCCAGATTTCAGGATAGCCTGTGGCAGAAGGTCGCAGACTGGTTGATGAGATAATAAGAAGAAATAAGCAAAGGGGTCAGGCACCCACTGTAAAAGACAGAATTCTGGAAAGATGACTGTAGGGCAGGCCGGTTTCCTGGTGCCAGGCGTTAAAAGCGCTCTGGGCCTGATTCAGTGCTTTCTTGCTGCCGGGGGTCGCATCCAGCAGCCCTTCCCGCTTCAGGGCGGTGACCACATCCGTTGACAGGACAAACCCGTCCCAGCCCACGCGACGCAGGAAATACTGGGCACTGGCACCGCCCAGGCGCTCGCCGTGTTTCTTCAGCCAGATCAGCAAGCCGGCCTGATCGCTGCTCGGCCACTGGGCCAGAAACTTGCCGAAACCACCGTGCATCCGGGACGCTTCCACAATCATCCGTGCGTTCTCCGGCACGGTGCGGATTTTCTGCATATTGCGGACAATACGCTCATCCTGTGCCAGATCCTCCAGCACTTCCGGCGGTACCTGCTGCCAGTAAAGCGGCACAAAGCCCTCGAAGGCAGCTTCAAAATCCGGCCATTTTCGTTCGATCACCCGCCAGACAAATCCCGCCTTGAAGATGCAGCGGGTGATTTCAGCAAGGAAGCGATCGTCTCCCAGATCTTCAATAGCTCCGGGCGCGGCCACCTGCGGCAAGCCAACTTTTACCGCGTCCGCGCCTCCTTTATGAAAGCACGCGAATTCATGGATCTTTGCGAAAGACGGAATTTCCATGGCAACCTCAGGTGAGTGGAGTTTGCAGACCGATCAGAGTCCGCACAATACCACCAAACCGTTTCGCCCTGCTTTCCTGCTGGCTGCAATTTTGCCACCCGGCCCGATGGACAGGGCGAAAGCGTCCAACCTCAGAGCGATAACCCCGCAGACACTGGACTCGCTCTTTCAACGGCGCGTATTGTCTTTTCAACACGCCTGATGCGCAGACGGTCGAATGACTCATCCACCAGGGCCCAGGGAGACCAGAATGAATCAATCCAGCGACGCACTGGACCAGCAAACCCTGCACCAGGGAGTGGTTGAGCTGGCCGCCAGGGACCGGAGTCTTGCGGACATTGCCCGGCGCCTGGGCACGCCTCCCCTCTGGCCACGGGAACCCGGCTTTGCCACCCTTGTACACATTATTCTGGAGCAGCAGATCTCGCTGAAAGCCGCACACACAATGCTGTTGAAGCTCCAGAACCATCTGGGCGAGATCACTCCGGTAAGGGTATTACAGGCGGGGGACGATGCACTCCGCGGGCTTGGCATAACGCGCCAGAAAAGCCGCTACTGCCTGGAACTGGCTACCCGCGTTGATTCTGGAGACCTGTCTCTGGAAGATCTGGCCCGGTTACCCACCGAAGAGGGCCGGAAGGCGCTGTTGGCCGTGCCCGGACTGGGGCCCTGGAGCGTGGACGTCTATTACATGACAGCATTGCGAAAACCGGATGTATGGCCGTTCGGCGACCTTGCACTTGCCGATGCCATCGCGGATATCAAGGGCCTGGAGTCACACCCGTCCCGCGATGAACAGTCCCGTATTACCGAGGCCTGGGCACCCTGGCGCGCAGTGGCCGCCCGATTGCTCTGGGCTCATTACCTGGATGCCCGGGGGCAGCTGAACGCTCCCTGACTCCCGGGATACCGGCAGCCGAAGTGATCCCGGATGCGCTTGCGCATAATGTTGCTCGCCAGAGATTCACCATGGGCAGACATTGATCGGATGTTTTGAGTTTAGGCTTTCACAGGCCATTGCCTGGGGTTGAAGCCCGGTAATGGCCCCGAACCCAGGTTTCGATCTCGAGAATCACCAGAACACTAACCCCCATCCCGAAAGCAAAAACCAGCATCTCCAGGGACAGGGCACTGGTTTCGAATGTGCTCTGGAACCAGGGAAGGTAGGTAAACAACAGTTGCAGGATTACAACGGATGCCACGGCCCCCAGCACGATGGGTGTTCCCAGCACCCCCCGAAGCGTGATTGAGGGCGTATTCAGGTAGCGCACGGCGAACAGGTAGAAAACCTCCATGGCGACCAGCGTGTTGACGGCCAGGGTACGCGCAATGCTCTGGTCGTTATACTGATGCATGGCCCAGAACCAGGCCGCGAATATCCCCGCCAGAAACAACAGCGATACGAAAAACACCCGCCAGAGTAGAAAACCCTGCATTAAAGACCGTTCTCTTGGCCTCGGAGGATGCTTCATCACGTCCGGCTCTGGTGGTTCAAACGCCAGGGTCATGGCCAGCACAACAGAGCTGACCATGTTCACCCAGAGAATCTGCAGTGCCGAAATGGGCAGTGCCAGACCCAACAGCAACGCCGCAACAAGACTGACGGACTCGCCACCATTGATGGGCAGAATAAACGCAATAGCCTTCTTCAGGTTGGCGTAGACCGTGCGCCCCTCACGGACGGCCGCCACAATGCTGGCAAAATTATCATCCAGCAGCACCACGGATGATGCCTCACGCGCCGCTTCCGAGCCCTTGACGCCCATGGCAATACCAACGTCGGCCCGTTTCAGGGCCGGCGCGTCGTTGACCCCATCGCCGGTCATGGCAACCACCCCGTGCTGGGCCTGCAGGGCTTCCACCAGCCTCAGTTTATGTTCCGGACTGGTGCGGGCGAAAACATCCACTTCCGTCGCAAGTGTTTGTAGCGCCTCGGCGCTCAGACCATCCAGCTCCTTCCCGGTTAATACCCGTTCCGTGTTCCGCAGCCCCAGCTTGCGGGCGATTGCCCCGGCAGTGAGGGCGTGATCGCCGGTGATCATTTTGACGCGGATACCAGCGGCATAACAGTCGGAAATGGCACGAATAGCCTCCTGCCGGGGTGGGTCCAGCAAACCCACCACGCCCAACAGTTCCACCCCTGAGCTCAGGTCCTCCACGGCCAGTTCTGCGGCTCCCCGGGGCACGTTTTTGCGAGCCAGCGCGAGCACCCTCAGCCCCTCGGATGCCATGTCGGCAATCACCTGGTCCCACCAGTCTCGTTCCAGCGGGGCCGCCTCACCGCTTTCTGTCAGCTCGGCCTCGCACATGTCCAGTATCCTTTCGGGCGCTCCCTTCAGATAAACCACAGCGTGGCCGTGATGATCGTGGTTTAGAGTGGCCATGAACCGGGTCTGGGTGTCGAAAGGGATTTCATCCTTGCGGGGCCATTCGCCGGCGCTGGTTTCGATATCAAACGACGCCTTGTGCGCAAAAACCTTCAGCGCAGCTTCCATCGGGTCGCCGTGAATGCGGGGCTGACCCTCGCGGAAATCCAGATGGGCATCGTTACAAAGCGCAGCCGCGTGAGCCAGCTCCGCTAACGGCCCGGCGACATCCGCAGGCTGATCGTCTCGCACCACCGTGCCTTCCAGCTCATAACCCTCGCCGGTCACTTCCAGCCGCTGGCGACCCTGGACGGCGCTGGTCACCATCATTTCGTTGCGGGTGAGGGTGCCGGTTTTGTCAGAGCAGATGACCGACACGGCTCCCAGTGACTCAATAACAGGCATGCGCCGAACGACCGCTTTGCGGCGCGCCATCTGGCGCACGCCGATAGCCAGGGTAATGGTGAGTATGGCGGGCAGACCTTCCGGAATAGCAGCAACAGTCAGGCCAACCACGGCCATGAAAAGTTCTCGAAACGGCAGTTCGCTCAACATCAGGCCACCGGCAAAAATGGCCAGTCCCGCGATGATCACAATGATGGACAGCGTCCGGGCAAACCGGTCCATCTGTTCCAGCAAAGGCGTCTTCAGGGAACGGGTCCCGGCCAGCAGGCCGGAGATCCGGCCAATCTCTGTGGCTGCCCCGGTGCGGACCACAACCCCACTCCCGGTGCCTGTTGATACCATGGTTCCGGAAAACGCCATACCGGTCTGGTCGCCAAGTGCGGCCCCGTCTTCGACCGGTTCCGGTGATTTCTCTACCGCCTCTGACTCACCGGTGAGAATGGCTTCTTCTATTTTCAGGTTGTGGCATTTTCCCAGCCGAATATCGGCGGGAACGCGATCGCCCGGCTCCAACAGTATGGTGTCTCCGGGAACCAGGTCGGTAGCATCCACCTGATGCTGGCCATCGTTCCGGACCACCCGGGCCTTGGGCGCCAGCATATGCCGAATGGCAGACAGCGCCTGCTCAGCCTTGCCCTCCTGGATAAAACCAACCAGGGTCTGGATTACCACCACCGCCAGAATGACGCCAGCATCCACCCAATGGCCGAGCGCTCCGGTAATTGCAGCCGCTGCCAACAAAACGTAAATCAGGAAATTACGAAGCTGGCGCCCGAGCCTGGCCCAGGATCCGCTAACCTTTCCTTCCGGTAGGCGGTTCTCCCCATACTCGGCAAGACGAGAAAGAGAGTCTTCAGCGGATAGAGGTGCGGTTGCCTGCAAGTGCTCTCTGGCCTCGGGGGCACCCATTCCATGCCAATGCAGGTCCGCGGATTGCTCTTTCAATGGCCTAATTGACGACACAGGTACCTGCCCGGCGCTCGAGTATATCCAGGGCATCGCCCAGCTTACCGATACCACTGAACCCCCCGCTTTCCGCGAAATCACCTGCGGCGGTCATTTTCGGGCCCATGGACCCTTCCGGCAGGTCAAGGTGACGGGCTTCTTCCAGGGTCAGTTGGTGGATAGGGGCGGCAGTATCCTTTCCAAAATCACGATAGATGGCGTCCACATCTGTAAGAAGCAGCAACGCATCGGCACCAAGCTGGCGGGCCAGCAGGGCGGTGGCGGCATCCTTATCGATTACCGCCTCCACACCGATCAGGCTGCCATCGTCACGGCGCAGCACGGGAATGCCACCACCACCGGTGCAAATCACGATAACGCCCTGTTCCAACAACAGCTGCAGCACGCGCGTGTCGGGAATTTCCAGGGGCCTGGGCGAGGGCACGACCCGCCGCCATTTATCGCCATCCCGGGCGATCTGCCAGCCTGCGGCATCGGCCCTGGTCTGCGCTTCCTCTCTTTCATAAACCGGCCCTACAAACTTCGTGGGCTTGCTGAAGGCCGGATCCTTCTTGTCCACCACCACCTGAGTCAACAGGGTGGCCACCGGCCGGTCATGACCCAGGGCATTCTCCAGTTCCTGCTCGATGACATAGCCGATCATGCCATCGGTTTCGGCCCCCAGCACATCCAGCGGGTAGGCTTCATCCGGTTTGTAGGCTGCACCCTGCAAAGCCAGCAAGCCAATCTGGGGCCCGTTGCCGTGGGTGACCACGAGCTGATGGCCGGCCCGGACGATTTTGGCCAGTGACGCAGCGGCAACTTTGATGTTTGCGCGCTGGGCCTGGGCCGTCAGCGGTTCACCGCGACGCAACAGGGCGTTGCCGCCAAGGGCTGCTACCACAAGCATATCCAATCCCCCATATCAGCTTCCCAGAGTAGCGACGAGTACCGCCTTGATGGTGTGCATGCGATTCTCTGCCTGGTCGAACACAATAGAGGCAGGGCTTTCGAAAACATCCTCGGTAACTTCCATCGCATCAATGCCGAACTCCGCCTGCATCTCCTTGCCCACGGTGGTTTCGGTATTGTGAAACGCAGGCAGGCAGTGCATGAACTTTGCCCGGGCGTTGCCGGTTCTTTCCATCAGTGCGGCGTTGACCTGGTAGGGCAACAACAGCTTGATGCGCTCTGCCCACTTTTCTTTGGGCTCGCCCATGGATACCCAGACGTCGGTGTAGACAAAATCCACGCCGGCCACGGCAGGGTCTATGTCCTCCGTAATCATAATCCGCGCACCGGTTTCACCGGCAATAGCCTGGGCTTCGTTCTGGATCGCTTCGCTGGGCCAGCATGCCCGGGGCGCGCACAGACGCACGTCCATACCCATCTTGACACCGCCGATCAGCAAGCTGTCACCCATGTTATTGGCGGCGTCGCCGATGAACACATAGGCCACGTCCCGCAGGGGCTTTTCCACGTTTTCCTGCATGGTCAGAAAGTCTGCAAGAATCTGGGTGGGATGGAACTCGTTGGTCAGGCCGTTGTAGACGGGAACGCCCGCATACTGTGCCAGTTCTTCAACCACCGTCTGGCCGAAGCCCCGGTATTCGATCGCGTCATACACCCTTCCCAGCACCCGGGCGGTATCCTTCACCGACTCCTTGTGGCCAATGTGGGTGCCGGTCGGCCCCAGATAAGTCACTCTGGCGCCCTGATCAAACGCCGCCACTTCGAATCCCACCCGGGTTCGAGTGGAGTTCTTTTCGAAGATCAGCGCTATGTCCTTGCCCTTTAATTGCGGCACTTCAGTACCGGCATATTTGGCGGTTTTCAGATCGGTGGAAAGCTTGAGCAGAAAACTGATTTCCCGGGGCGTAAAGTCGCGCAGGGTCAGAAAATGCCGGTTTTTGAGATTGAAAGCCATAACGTTGCTCCTTGCGTGTCAGACGGCATCCCGGATGGTCGGGCAACTCATACAGCGCCCACCCCCTCTACCCCGGCCCAATTCTGCGCCGGGAATAGCCAGCACCTCGATGCCCGCCGCTTCCAGGGCAGCATTGGTGTCGTCGTTGCGGTCGTATCCGATCACAACGCCCGGGCTCAGTGCGAGTACGTTATTGCCATCGTTCCACTGTTCCCGTTCGCGCTCGGCCGGGGTATCGCCGCCCGTGGCAACCACCTCCAGGGACGGGTAACCCAGAACATCGGCAACCACCTCAAACAACGGCCGGGGGTCCTGCCGAAAAGACAGGTGTTTGCCATCTTTGCCCGGGCGCAGGTCATAACAAACCATCTCGTCAGCCACTTCCTTGAAACTGGTCACCACATTGCCGCCGCAAAAGGTGAACACGGTGTCCAGATGCATGGCAGAACGGGTCCTGGGGATCTGGCAGGCAATCACACGTTCCGCACTACCGTTTGCAAACAAGGCCGAGGCCAACTGACCGATGGCCTGGGGGGATGATCGTTCCCCCATACCCACCAGCACAGCGCCATTGCCAACGGGCATAATATCGCCGCCCTCAAGGGTCGCCAGAGCATGGTCTTCGCAGGGGTCACCCCAATGCACGTTGACCTTGCCGGCGAACTTTGGATGGTAGCGGTAGATCGCGCTCATCAGGAGGGTTTCCGGCTTCCGGGCGGCCCAGTACATGGGATTGAGAGTGACGCCGCCATAAATCCAGGCACTGTTGTCCCGGGTGAACAGGAAGTTCGGCAGCGGTGGCAGCACAAACCCGTGCGGCCCCAGGTGGTTGCCGAAAAGCCCGACCGGATCAAACGGCAGGTCGCCCACCTCCAGCCCACCAATCAGGAACTCCGCCAGCGCCTGGCCGGACAGCTCTTCCATCCAGGCTCGCAGGTCAGACACCATGCCCACCCCGATGTGGTTCCAGGTGATGCGGTTATCCAGAATCCAGGCCCGTGCCTCGGGAATAGCCAGGGTCTCTGCCAGCAGTTCGTTGACGTCCAGCACGTCTACGCCCCGGTCACGCATCAGCCCGGCGAATACGTCATGGTCTTTCTGCGCCTGCTTGACCCAGAAAACGTCGTCAAACAACAAGGCATCGCAGTTGGAAGGGGTCAATCTTCGGTGGGCCAGCCCCGGGCGGCAGACGATTACCTGCCGCAGAGTGCCGGTTTCGGAATGAACGCCCAGTGTCTGTTCGGTCATGTCGCATGCTCCTTTGCCCGGGTTTTTATGACGTTACAAAAAGGCGCCAACACTGATCACCACGGTGATAAAGACCGTCAGGATCAGCAGCAATGGCCAGATAAACGCCAGCCATCGGTCGTAGGAAATGCGGCCAATGGCCAAACCACCCACCACCACGGCAAAGGTCGGGTTGATCAGATTCACCAGTCCGTTGGCGGCCTGGTAAGCGGTGACCACCAGGTCGCGCCCGACATCGGCAAAATCCGCCAGCGGCGCCAGAATCGGCATCGAGAGCACAGCCAGACCGGATGAAGACGGCACGAAAAAGCTCATGCCCACCTCAATCCAGAACATCAGGTTGATAAAGGCCAATTCCGGCAATCCGCCAAGCGTGGTTTCGGCACTGTGAAGGATGGTGTCGGCAATCATGCCCTGCTCCATGATTACCACAATGCCCCGGGCCAGCCCGACCACCAGGGCCACGCCCAACAGGTCGCGGGCGCCGTCGACAAAGCTGCCGGTCAGCTTTTTCTCACCCAGTCTCGCTACAAGGCCAATCACGATGGCAGAACCAAAGAAAAGCGAGCCCATCTGGGCCATCCACCAGCCCTGAGACGACACGCCCCAGATCATCACGACGAAGGTAACCGTGAAGATAACCAGAGCAATTTTCTGGGTGCCTGTCAGCTCAAAGTTATCCAGTTCATCGTGGCCCTGCAGGAACAGTTTGCGGTGGGCATCCCGCTGTTTTGCAACCACGGAACAGGAAGGGTCGGCCTTGACTCGCTGCGCATAGCGCATAACGTAGGCTGCACAAATAATGAGGCCACCCACCAGCAACACAAACCGCAGCACGATGCCGTCCGTAAACGGAATATCGGCAGCGTTCGAGGCAATCACGGTGGCAAACGGGTTAATAGTGGACCCCAGCACCCCGATACCGGCACCGACGAGAATGATCGCGACCGCGGTGACCGCGTCATACCCCGCCGAAATAATCACCGGAATAAGAATGGCGTAGAAAGCCAGGGTCTCCTCGGCCATGCCGTAGGTTGTCCCGCCCAGCGCAAACAACGTCATCAGTATCGGGATCATCCATATCTCCCGGCCTTCAAGCCGGTGCATGGCACTTCGAATGCCGGTATCGATGGCACCGGTGGCGTTCATCACGCCCAGGAAACCACCCAGAAACAGAACGAACAGGGCGACATCGATGGCGTTTGCGGCGTAGCTATCCGGATCATAGAAGCCCGCCGTGGGCGCCAGCATCACCTCCACGAAGCCCTGCGGGTTTGGGTCAACAGTCTGGTAGGTGCCGGGCACCGCAATGTCACGCCCGACTTCTTCATTCATGGCGCGCTCATATTGTCCGGCAGGGACAATCCAGGTCAGCGCTGCAACGAGGATAATAAGTAAAAACAATATGGTATAAGCCGTGGGAAATCGGGTAGCCAGATCTTCTTCGGGATTCGATGAGGGTTCCTTGTCAACAGTCATTTGGCGCCTCCTGCGGTAAATGTCGTACTGACGGTGGGACTTAAAGTATAGACTCAATCAATCTTTTAGCCAGCGGCCGGGGCGAGGCTGGCACATATCCTGCTGTATTTGATGGACTGTATAACCAGGACACCATCATGGCTTTTCTGTCAGTGCTCAAACCTATTCGTTCGATCCTGTTCAGCGTCGCGTTTCTGCTACTGGGAAACGGCCTGATCAATACGCTACTGACGCTCAGAGGCACCAGCGAAGGGCTCTCCAGCGCCACGCTCGGCATGATCATGTCTGCCTATTTCATCGGCTTTATCTGTGGCACCTGGGTTAGCGGCCGGCTGATCCGGCGCATGGGTCACATTCGCACCTTCGCATTCTGTGCCTCAATTTGTGCCTCGGCTGCCCTGCTACACCTTATTTTCATTGAACCTCTGGCCTGGCTGGCGCTGCGCTTCATTTATGGGCTGTCTTACATAACCCTGATTACAGTGATAGAAAGCTGGTTGAACAGCCAGGCGGCGAGCCAGGAGCGCGGGCGGGTCTTCGCCATCTATATGGTGGTCAATCTCGGTGCGCTGGCAATTGCCCAGCAGATTCTGCGGCTTGGTAGCCCGGACAGTTTTTTATTATTCGCCCTGGTCTCCATTCTGATTTGTTGGGCACTGCTTCCGATCACCCTGACCCGTCGCGACCAGCCGGTTATTTCGGACCGCCCGAAAAGCAGCCTCAGGGCACTGATCGGTTTCGCGCCCCTGGCCGTTGCCTCGGCCTCGTTGTCGGGGCTGGCAATGGGTGCCTTCTGGGCGATGACCCCGGTATATGTCATCCAGTTGGGTTTTGACGCCGTTGTAGTGGGCCTGGTGATGAGCCTGGCTATTGTGGGGGGCGCCTTGCTGCAGATTCCTATCGGGCGTTTCTCCGACCGTCATGACCGCCCAAAAGTCATGACCTGCGTGGCGTTAACGGCTGCGGCTGTTGCCGCCATGATTCCCTTTGCACCCGGCCAGGCCGGCCTGTTGACGCTTTACTTTATCTGGGGCGGGCTGGCGTTTTCGCTGTATCCCCTGGCCGTCGCCCAACTGATTGATCAGTTGCAACCCGGCGAGGTGGCTTCCGGTTCATCAGACATGCTGGTATTGCACGGGGCAGGTTGCGCGGTGGCGCCTGTATTGGCGGGAACCTTGATGAGCACGTTGGGGAGCCATGCTTTGCCTTTCTACATTGCGGGCGCGCTGAGCCTGCTCGGCAGCTACGCCATCTACCGTCGTCGACGCGTCACCGACCTGACTTCCGGCGCAACAGCAAACTTCGAACCCATGGTTCAGACCGGGGCCGAAGTGCTGAAGCTGGTGGTTGATGACAAACGTGACGCGACAGAACCTGACTCCGGTGTCAGGGCGGTTTAATCCGGACCCAGCAAGTCAGCTTCGGACGGTATTCAGCTGATCTGCAAAGCCGTGGTTTACATCCCGGTGTTTCGCCTCATCGGCTCTGACCGCGACGATCACCTCTCGCAAACTGGCATCCTGGGGTAGCTGCCAGTAGTCAATCGCCACCTGCGGCGCGGGGACATTCTCGTATTTGCCGCTATCCACGCCTTCCAGGTATTCCGTGTAACTGTAAACGGCTTCTTCTTCCAGATAACCGACAATGCGATGGGCCGTTTTGCTGGACAGAAGATAGAGCAGGAAAAACGCGTTATAGAAAACGCCCTGCGCAATGATAATAAGCAGGCGTTCGAAGGTCGTTGGCTGTGCAATCTGAACAAAGGTCAGCAGATGCATGCGCTCATTTTCGGCTTCATCCAGCAACGTATGGATCCAGCCGTCGTCGTTTTTCATTCGACGCAGTGAGCTAAGGTGCTGGATATTCCCGGCCACCATTCCCGGCACTGCCGCGACGGTTTCCAATACCACCGCACGATGGCCATAACGCCCGGAAAAAAACGCATCCGCGAAAAACCGCATAAAGCGGACGAAGCGATAAGCAATGCGGTCTGAAAGACCCACAGGCAAAAAATGAGTGCTTTCTACTTCAACGACGGGTTTATTCATTGGAATTTCCACGGCCTTATTGATGGCAATCTACTACCCGTGACACGCCGCCAATCATCCCTAATTTGCCAGCCTCTCAACACCACGGACGAATAGTATAGCCGCTATTCCCGCTACACACCTTTCCCTGCAGGGGAATGGATTAGCAGCCTCGGCCGCCAGATGACTCTCCATCGCCGCCAATAGATCCGCCAGGGGATGCGCCGCGTGCTACTGCGTCTGATTATGCGGAATTTACAGGTCAACCCCGTAATAACGCAGGACCACCAGCATTAACCCATAACAGATTGCGGTAATACCGATTGAACCCGCAAGGCTGAGATAAAAATTGATCCCCTGCGCCAACAGAACCGGTAACGCAATAAACAACGCCAGCGATGGCAAAACCAACCAGGCGACATTGCCTGCAAACGCACTGACTTTGCCGATATCCCCGGTATCTATATAAAGCCACAGCATTGCCAAAACGGACGTTAGCGGCACTGAGGCAAGAACCGCTCCGATGAATGAGCTGCGTTTAGAAATTTCCGATATGAGGACGACCAGAATGGCGGTCACTGCGACTTTCGTAATGTAATACGTCAACTGTACCTACCTCACGTTGGCAACCACATAACATTTGTACAGCACCCGCGCCGACTATTTTGTCAGCGGCTAGATCGACGCTTTTGCCGCCCGCGCCGCGTGCAGTTTCCTGTAGCTTTCGATCAACCGCTGATGCTTCTCCAGCCCTTCCAGCTGCATGTTGGTCGGCGTCAGGCCGTGGAAACGCTCGGTGCCTTCCACCAGGCCAACCACATCGTCCATGGTCTTTTCGCCATACATGCGCTTCAGGTTGGCCAGATAATCGTCCAATTCCAGTGCGTCGTCCAGGGTGATCTCCAGAACGGCGTTCACGGCGCGGTAGAACAGGTTGCGCTCAACGGTGTTGTCGTTGAACTGCAGGAACATGTCCACGAACTCCAGCGCTTCCTCGCGCCATTGCAGGGCCAGGCAGATCAGCAGTTTCAGTTCCAGAATGGTGAGCTGACCCCACACGGTGTTTTCATCAAACTCGATGCCGATCAGGCTGGTGATGGTCATGTAGTTGTCGAGCTGGCTGGCCTCCAGTCTCTCGGCCAGATCCGCCAGTTGATCCTCGCTCAGGGCGTGCAGATTGAGGATGTCTTCCCGGTAGTCCAGCGCCATGTTGGTGTTGTCCCACACAAGATCTTCCACCGGATAGACTTCGGAATAGCCCGGCACCAGTATGCGGCACACGGGTGCGCCCAGATCTTCATGGGTAGCGACGTACACTTCCTTGCCGAGATCCTCGAGAATCCCGAACAGGGTATTCGCTTCTTCATCGTTGGTGCCTGAGAAGTCCCACTCCACGAATTCCAGATCGGATTTCGCATTGAAGAACCGCCAGGACACTACGCCGGTGGAATCAAT
>Ga0307936_1000004_pt1 | contig 133466 bp, 124 predicted proteins | sample OrgLakmetagenom1_FD_201839 | JGI IMG/M metagenome (GOLD analysis project Ga0307936, IMG submission 201839) | Saline water microbial communities from Organic Lake, Antarctica - #1 | ecosystem: Environmental > Aquatic > Non-marine Saline and Alkaline > Saline | place: Antarctica: Organic Lake... | reverse complement strand
TGATCTACCATAACCACAGACCCCCGAGCATCCACAGTCCACTGCCTGTAAAAAGCACCGCCAGCCAAAGCCAGACGCCCCGGGTCACCAGGCGAATCGCCGCTTCTATGCTGGTGGCGTCCGGTGGCGGCCCGTCGCCCAGCCACGGACGCTGCTGCCAGCCAGACGCGTAGGGCGCCGGGCCGCCAAGGGTTACGCCCAGGGCTCCGGCGCCTGCGGCCATCACCGGTCCGGCGTTGGGACTGTCCCACTCTGGCCCCTGGCGCCGCCAGCACCGCAAAGCCAGGGACGTCTGCCCCAGTAAGGCGTAAGTTAATGCTGTCAGGCGGGCCGGTAGCCAGTTCATCACGTCGTCCAGTCGCGCAGCACAGCGGCCGAAGTACAAATAACGCTCATTGCGGTAACCCCACATCGCATCCAGTGTATTCACCAGTCGGTGCAGCAGCACTCCGGGCAGCCCGGCAACGACATACCAAAACAGGCTGGCAAACACCGCATCGGCGCCGTTTTCCAACATGGATTCGGTGGCGGCTGAGGCAACTCCCGGCGCGTCCAGCGCGTCTGCCCGGCGACTGACAATCCGGCCCACCTGCTTTCGAGCGCCAGCCAGATCACCCGCCCGGAGCGCATCGGCAACCGGTCGACCGTGCTCTGCAAGCCCCCGCAGGGACAGTGCCAGATAAAGCACGAAGGCATCCAGCAGCCATCCGGCCCAACCTGAAACCGCAACATCAAGAATGAGGGCAACGCCCACGAGCGGACCGCAGAGCAGAATCAGGCCCAGACCACCCGCAATGATACTTTTAGCCGGGCGTTCAGGGCAGACATTCAGCCAGCGTTCGACAGCGGTTACGGCGCTGCCAAAACCCACCAACGGGTGCCAGCGGCGCGGCTCCCCCAGCCAAAGGTCGAGCAGCACCGCTGTCAGACATACCCACGCAGACAGCATCAGAACATTCATGGGCGACAGTCTATCGCTCCGGGCTCTGCTTGACACGAATTGCTGCGCGAAAGACCATTCATTGCTTCAACGCTTGCCATCAGGACACCCAAATGCCATTCCCCTCAAGCTGGTTTTCTCCAATTACCGGACCCGATCACGATGCCACCGCCAGGGCCAGAACCCGGCAGGATCAGTTGACCAAGCCGCGGGGATCGTTGGGGCGACTTGAACAGCTGGCCATTCAACTGGCCGGGCTACAAGGCACGGAAAGGCCTGCCGCCGACCCGGTCAACATCACCGTTTTTGCCGCCGACCACGGTGTGTGCGCCGAAGGCGTTTCCGCCTACCCCCAGGAAGTCACCGCTCAGATGATTGCCAATTTTGCCGCCGGGGGCGCCGCGATCAGCGTTCTGGCGAAGCAACTGGATGCGACTTTGGACGTGGTCAACCTGGGAACGGTGGCGCCGACTGAGGACATGCCCGGTGTTCGGAATGAACCCATTGGACCGGGCACTGCCAATCTTGCGGTTGAGCCCGCTATGTCCCTGGCTCAGCTGGGGTTGGCCCTGGAGGCCGGCGACCGGGCGGCGGAACGCGCGGCAAGTTCAAGCTGCAGACTGTTTATCGGCGGCGAAATGGGCATCGGCAACACCACCAGCGCGACAGCCATTGCCTGCGTACTGTTGCATCAGCCTCCGACAGAACTGACCGGGCCCGGCACCGGACTGGACGCGCAGGGTATTCAGCACAAACAGGCAGTTATCAAGCAGGCATTGACGCGACACGGTTCGACGACCGGCCCTGCCGACGTTCTGGCATCGCTCGGCGGTTTTGAAATCGCCGCCCTGGTTGGTGCCATCCTGGGCTGCGCTGCACGGGGCATTCCAGTGCTGATAGACGGCTTTATTGTATCGGTCGCGGCACTGGTCGCCATCCGCCAGCAACCGGCCCTGCGGCCCTGGCTGCTGTTTGCCCACCAATCCGCCGAGCCTGGCCACCAGTCCATATTGGCCGCACTGGGCGCCCAGCCGCTGTTACACCTTGGAATGCGACTGGGCGAAGGCAGCGGAGCCGCGGTGGCTGTGCCACTATTGCGCTCTGCCTGCGCCTTGCACAACACCATGGCCAGCTTTGCGGACGCCGGCGTAACCGACCGGGACACAGAGTAAACCAACCAGGAGAGCATCCGGCTTATGAGTCTCAACAATACGACCATTTTTGACTTGATACGCCACGGCGAACCCGCTGGCGGCCCCATGTTCCGGGGCAGCACGGACGACCCGCTCAGCGATACCGGCTGGCAGCAAATGCGTTCGGCCATTGCCGGAGATGAACATTGGGACCTGATCCTGACGTCACCGCTACTGCGTTGTCAGGAATTTGCCCGTGAGCTGGCTGACCAGAAAAAGATTGCGCTGGAGATCGAGGCCCGATTCCAGGAAATAGACTTTGGCGCCTGGGAAGGCCTTACCGCCGCCGAGATTCTGAAGCAGACGCCGGATGCACTTAACCGGTTCTGGAGCAATCCGGTTGAACATTCGCCGCCGGATGGCGAAGCGCTGGGCGATTTCAGCGTCCGTATCCGCGAAGGCTGGCTGGACTGGCAACGTCGGGCCGCAGGCAAACGAGTGTTACTGGTTTGCCACGGCGGTGTCATCGGGATGCTGCTGGCCGAAGTCATGAGCATTCCCCTGGAGCGCTCGTTCTCCGCTATCAAAGTGCCCTACGCCTGCCGCAGCCGTGTGCGAGTGGATGCAACGGACCACGGCGTGATGAGTTGCCTGGAAAGCCACGGTCCCTCAAGGCCCGATCAGCCTTTTTGATCAGGCCTTGAGGATCAGCGGCAGACCGGCGACGCTCATAATGACCCGGTCGCAGCACTGGGCCAGCGCCTGATTCAACCAGCCCAATTCGTCGCAGAAGCGACGGGTCAGGGAATCCATGCCTATGGTTCCCAGCCCTACCTCGTTGCTGACGATAACCAGCGGGCCAGGGTACGCCTTTATGGCCGCCAGAAACGCCGCCCGCTCGCGGCTGAAAACCCCGTCGCCGGCGAACAGAAGGTTCGTCACCCACAAACTCATGCAATCAATCAGCACCTGCGGAGGCTCCGGCCTGGCACCCAGGCGGTTCAGCTCTGTCGCCAGCTCAATCGGCGCCTCACTGAGGCCCCAGTGCCTGGGTCGACTGTCCTGATGACGTTTGATGCGCCTGGCCATTTCTTCATCCCCGGCCGTGGCTGTCGCCAGATACACCACCGGCGAATCCAGCTGGCTGACCAGAGATTCCGCCAGCGCTGTCTTGCCGGACCGAATGCCGCCCAACACCAGTACCTTTTCATCCGCCAAAATGGACCCTCCCGAAATTCGATAATGGATACAACATGGAAGCCTACCCCAGACCGCTGCTATATTGTCTGCGCTACGCTTACCGCTGAACCGGCGCAATAAGGAAACATGCCATGCAGGCAGAGCTGATCGATATTCGTAATCATATGGCCCACCACTCGCCATTTGCCGACCTGCCCGCAGAAATGCTGGACAGGGTCGTATCGGGAATCGAAATTTCCTACTTTCGCGCAGGCACGGACATTCTGGAGTTCGGTCAAAGCAACAATTATCTTTACTACATTCGCAGCGGCGCAGTCGAGATTTTCCGCCGCACTGGGGAACTCTACAACCGCCTTACCGAGGGGGAAATTTTCGCGCAGAACGGTCTGATGATGAACCGCACCGTGCGTTTCCCTGCGAAAGCGATTGAAGACACCCTCGTCTACCTGATTCCCTATTCGCTGTTTCAGTATCTGTGCGAAAACGACGAATTCACCGATTACGTCGAAATTGAAGACAGGTCCCGCCTGCGCTCAGCCCTGTCCCGGCGGGAAAAATCCAACCAGTTGATGACCGCCCGGGTTTCCCGGCTGATCAGCCGCCCCCCGGTGACGGCGCCCAACACCGTGCGCCTGCAGCAAGCTGCAAAAATCATGACTGAGAACGGCGTATCGGCCCTGCCGCTAATGGATGAAACCGGCAGCAGGCCTGCTCTGTGCGGCATAGTCACAGACCGGGACCTGAGAACCCGGGCACTGAGCCGCGCACTGGCATCGGAAACCCCCATCAGCGAAATCATGACCACCGGCATCAGAACGACCACGTCCACGGCCTTCATCTTTGAAGCCATGCTGACCATGCTTCACAACAATGTTCACCATCTACCGGTGATGGACGGCGAAACGGTTCGGGGTGTGGTCTCGCTGTCAGACATTATCAAACACGAGTCCCAGAACAGCCTTTATCTGGTCAGCAACATCTATCACCAGAAAGATGTGACAGGACTGAAACGCCTGAGCAAAGGTGTACCGGACACGTTTGTGCGAATGGTCAATGAAGGCGCCAACTCGCACATGATTGGTAGCGCCATCGCGGGCATCGGACGCAGCTTCAGCCAGCGCCTGCTTGAACTGGGCGAGGAAAAACTGGGTCCGGCGCCGGTGCCCTACTGCTTTATGGCGCTGGGCTCCATGGCGCGGGATGAACAGCTGGTGGTGACCGACCAGGACAACGCCATGGTGCTGGACGATGCGTTTGATCCCGCCAAACACGACACCTACTTCAAGGCTCTGGCGAAGTTCGTCAGCGACGGCCTGGCCGAGTGCGGGTACTCATACTGTACCGGCGACATCATGGCCACCAACGACAAATGGCGGCAACCACTGCGGGTCTGGAAAGAATACTTTGCGGACTGGATCGACAATCCGAAGGCCGTGGCGCTGCTGAACAGCAACATTTTCTTTGACCTGGACGGCATTCACGGTGAAACCCGCTTTACCGAGGAACTGCAGGGATTTGTGGCAGACAGAGCCAGCAAAAATCCCCGTTTTCTGGCGATGATGGCCCGAAATGCCCTGGGTCGCACGCCACCGCTGGGTTTTTTCCGCCAGTTCGTGATGGAAGAGGATGGCAAACAGGACAAAACCTTCAACCTGAAGCGCCGTGGTACCGCACCCATGTCGGATCTGATACGGATTCATGCGCTGGCTTGCGGTTCCAGGGCCCAGAATACCTTTAACCGCCTGAAAGCCATCGCCGACACGTCGCTGATCCCCGAAGACGGCGTCAGCAACCTGCGGGACGCCTTCGAGTTCATCGCGATTGTGCGCATCCGGCACCAAGCGCTGGCCATAGAAGCCGGCCGCACGCCGGACAACAGTGTGCGCCCAGAAGACCTGTCGCCGTTTGAGCGCAGCCATCTGAAAGACGCGTTCCAGGTCGTCAGTCAGGCCCAGAAATTCCTCCGGTTCCGTTACAACGCGGGAGCGGTGCGCAATGTCTGAGACAGCTAACCAGCACAACCCGTCCGTTTCCTTGTCGTGGCCGCAGCGCTTCGAGGCGCTAGCGGCTTCCGCAAAGGACGAGCGCCTTAAACGTTTTTACCAGGGTGGCTGTGTACCTGCCGACACGGCCATCAAAGACGTGCCGATGCTGGCGGTGGATTTTGAAACGACCGGTCTGGACCCGGACCAGCACTCGATCGTCAGCATTGGTGTGGTGCCCTTCACTCTGAACAGCATCCAGATTTCCGGTGCGCGACACTGGCTGGTCAAACCACCGCTACCGCTGCATCAGACGTCGGTGACCGTGCACGGTATTACCCATAGCGATATTGATCAGGCACCGGATCTGAACGAAGAGCTCGCAGATGTTCTGGCCACCTTCGCCGGGCGCATTCCGGTGGTTCACTACCGGGCCATTGAGCGACCGTTCCTCAACGTGGCAGTTAACTGGCGAACGGGCGAGGGGCTGGAGTTTCCGCTGCTGGACACCATGGCCATCGAGGCGCACATTCACCCGAACCGTAAACCGAATTTCTGGCAAAAACTCAGGGGCGAAAAACCAACGTCCATCCGGCTGTCGGACAGTCGTACACGTTATGCTCTGCCCCACTACCCGTCCCATAATGCTCTGGTGGATGCCCTTGCCACGGCGGAATTACTGATGGCGCAGGTTCACCACCACTTTTCGCCAGAGACCCGAATCGGGGACCTCTGGCTGTGAGGTGATCCCGGCTCAGCTTTTGCCTTTCACTTCATCGATATAATCCCCGTAGCCTTTCGCCTCCATGTCCTCGAGGGGAATGAACGACAGGGCTGCGGAATTCATGCAGTAACGCAGGCCGGTGGGCGCGGGGCCGTCGTTGAATACATGCCCCAGGTGTGAATCAGCGTAACGGCTGCGAATCTCGGTACGGGTCATGAAGAAGGCGTTGTCTTCCTTTTCCACCACCATGTCCGGATCAATGGGCCGGGTAAAGCTTGGCCAGCCGGTGTTGGACTTGTACTTGTCCGCCGAAGAGAAAAGCGGCTCGCCGGAGACAACATCCACATACAGGCCGGGACGCTTGTTATCGTAATACTCGTTCTTGTAGGCCGGTTCGGTGCCGTCTTCCTGAGTCACGTAAAACTGTTCCTCGGTCAGCCGTTCCTTCAGCGCAGCCTCGCGGGGCTTCTGGAAACTGTCAGGGTCAAAACCCTTGCTGTCGGACATCTCCTTGCCGGAGCCGGCACCCTCAGAGGTTTCCGGGCGATACTGTGAGTAATCTACTTTCTGATCCTCACCCCAGACCTTCTCAATAAACTGGTAGCGGCCTGAATTGAAGGTGTAGGCCTTATAGCGAATCGGGTTCTTTTTATAATAATCCTGGTGGTACTTCTCGGCATCGTAAAAGGCTTCGAAAGGTACGACTTCAATTTTTACCGGATTGTCATAGCGCCCAGACGCTTCCAGCTCGGCCACAGAAGCTTCAGCTATCCGCTTCTCTTCCTGATTGTGATAGAAAACTGCCGGACGGTACTGGCGGCCCCGATCGACGTACTGACCATTCACATCGGTCGGATTTGCGGTACGCCAGAGCGTTTGCAGCAGGCCTTCATAGGTAATCCTGTCCGGATCATAGTAGACCTGTACAGCCTCGGTATGACCGGTTCGACCGCCCGCAACCTGCTGGTAGGTGGGATCTTTCTCATCACCACCGCTGTAACCTGAAACGGCTTCGACCACGCCCGGCGCCTTTTCTTCAAAAGCCGCCTCAACGCACCAGAAGCAGCCGCCGGCAAAGGTGGCCACAGCCAGATCGGGATTGTCCGGCGCGAATTCCGTATCGGCGTCGCTGGAGGCGACCACGTTAAATCCCGCAAACCCGATGGCTGCGGCCAGCGATGCCAGTAATAAGTAGCGTTTCATAACCTGACCTCTTGTGTTGTAAACCTGTGAACAGTCTGAACCTGACCTGTCACAGCCATCTCTTGTGTTAATTACGATTCTATAACGCTTATAAGATCATTCTGGATGCATCATCGTTGAGCGCTGGTCGGCACCGGCAGGCGAATCGAGAAGCAGGCGCCGCCTTCCGAACCGTTTTCCGCCCTTATATCTCCGCCCTGCAGGCTCATTATGCGCCGGGCGATGGCCAGCCCGAGCCCGGCATGACCGCTTTCGCCGCCGCCATTGCCGCGGTAGAAGGGCTCGAAAATGTGGGGCAGGTCCTTTGCGGGTATGCCCGGGCCACTGTCCCGCACACTGACTTCCGGGCGACCGTCTGCATCGCTGAACTCGACCGTGATCTGCCCACCTTCTGGGGTGTAGGCGATGGCATTACCAATCAGGTTATCCAGCACCCGCTCGGTCATCGCCAGATCGGCGAAGGCCGCCGGAATGTCCGGATTGCCCTTCACGGTGATTGACACCGAATGCTTTTCCGCCCGCGACGCGTGTTTTTGGGCCACGTCATGCACCAGCTCGGCCAGGGGAAACAGCTCCGGTACCGGCTGCTTCTCACTGGCTTCGAGGGCGGCAAGCTCGAAAAGTTCATCCACCAGGCGACCGAGGCGCTGGCCCTCCTGCAGCGCAATGGTCAGAAAACGCTCCTGTTCTTCCGGGTCCAGCCGGTCCCGGCGGAGTTTCAGAGTCTCGATATAGCCCTGCATCGAGGCCAGAGGCGTGCGCAAATCATGGGATACCTGGGCAACGAGCTGCCGACGCTGGGCATCTTTTTCCCTAAGCTGATCAATCTGGGTGGCAATTCGCCCGGCCATGTCGTCGAAGGTCGCACCCAGGTAGTCAATTTCGTCTTTCACCCCCGGCCGCTGACTGCGCCAGGTCACGGTCGGGTGCTGGCTCATATCCCCGGTCTCGAAATCCTCCACCAGCCGGGTCAGCAGGGTCAGGCGGCGGGTCAGCAGGCGGAACACCAGCAAACCCGCAATCATCACCACCACCAGACTGATCAACAGCGCCCAGGCGCTCAGCCCCACCAGCTGGCCGCCACGGGCCATGGTCTCCGCGGCGTCGTATTCCTCCCCCCGCAACACCACGTACAGATAGCCCTCGGGTTTGTCTGCCGAGGGCACGGGGGTCACCGAAAATACCTTCTGACGCTCATGGCTGCGGGGGTCGTCGCCAAGTACCGGGTACTCGCCCATATCCGCGAGAAGGGTGCGAATAGGCTCCAGCGAGACCCTGTTACGTTTGATTTTTGCCGGGTCAGCGGAGTAGGAGAGGATGGTGCCGTCGAGATCCAGCAGATAGATCTCAATACTGGGGTTGATGGTCATATAGAGGGCGAAGAGCTCTTTCAGGGCACTTTTATCCAGTTCACCGCCGCTGACCAGATTGCGGTCGGCCACCAGATTGCTGGCCAGGTCGCGATGAACCTCCTGATTGACCGATGCATTGAACTCTTTCAGTGAATAGAACGTGATAAAGCCGTAAAGCAGGCCGACCAGCAGCAAGAGCAGAAACAGACCCAGGGCCAGCCGGGTATAGAGGGTTTTCAACATGGTCTATTCCCGGAAACGGTAGCCAACGCCCCAGACCGTTTCGATAAACTCCGGCTGGGCAGGATCGGTTTCAATCTTGCCACGCAGGCGGTTGATGTGGGTATTTACGGTGTGTTCGTAGCCCTCGTGATTGTAGCCCCAGACCTTGTCCAGCAGCTGGGTGCGGCTGAACACCCGGCCGGGCTGGCGGGCAAAGTGCCAGAGCAGATCGAATTCCCGGGCAGTCAGGTCAACCTCCTGATCCCGGACGAACACACGTCGCCGGGCCGGATCCATTTTCAGACCGGGCACCACCAGTTCCTCTTCCTTATCGGCAGAACCGGGCGAGGCGGCCATGGCATCCACCCGACGAAACAGGGCCTTCACCCGGGCAGACAGCTCCGCCACGCTGAACGGCTTGGTCAGATAGTCGTCCGCGCCCATTTCCAGCCCCAGCACCCGATCCAGCTCCGTGCTTTTGGCGGTCAACATCAGTACCGGCACATAGCCCGCAGCGGAACGGATCTCACGACAGACCGACAGCCCGTCCAGCCCCGGCAGCATCAGGTCCAGAATCACCAGATCGATGCCGCCTTTGCGGAAACGGGCCAGCCCGGTATCACCCCGGTCGCAGAGTATGGGTGTCATATCCAGATCGGCCACCTGCATACGCACCAGGTCGCCAATGCCGGGGTTGTCTTCAATAATCAGTACGTGTCGGTTCATAAATCTCGGTTCTGGTGCCGGCAGGTTGGGTTGGACTTTTAAAGTTCATTATCGTTCTCTCCTGAAGCGTGAAATACCGCAACTGCCGGCCTGCCAGGCTCAATATCAATCCTGAAGTATCAGGTTCACGACACCAGGTTATAGACAAACACGACGGCCACGGCCACTGGCGTCACAAAGCGAATCAGGTTGTACCAGAGGGTAAAACTGCCACCCTTCATCACCAGTTCGCTTTGCAGTGACTCTCTGGCCACGAACCAGCCGATAAACAATGCTGTCAGCAGGCCGGATAATGGCAACATCACGTTGGCCGTAAAGAAGTCCAGCAAATCGAAGATGGTCTGTCCCTCAAAACGTTCAAACATCCCCAGTGGGGCAAAACCGGACCACTCGTTCAGCGACAGTATCGACGCAATCCCCAGCAGCCAACAGCCGAGTCCCACCATGACCGTGCTGCCTACCCGGCCCAGAATCAGTTTTTCTTCCAGCCATTCCACCACCGGCTCCAGCAACGAGATGGCGGATGTCCAGGCGGCAAACAGCAATAGGACGAAAAACAGAGTGCCGAACAGGCTGCCAAACGGCATCTGACCGAAGGCCAGCGGCAGGGTCTGGAAAATCAGGCCGGGACCGGCGCTGGCTTCCAGTCCGTTGGCAAACACCAGGGGAAAAATTGCCAGCCCCGCCATCAACGCAACCACCGTATCCATGATAGACACCGTGACGGCCGTCCGCGCAATGGAAATATCGTCTCCCAGGTAGGAGCCATAGGCCATCATCACCGCCATGCCCAGGCTCAGGGTGAAGAATGCGTGGCCCAGGGCAACCAGCACCCCGTCCATGGTCAGGGCGCTGAAATCGGGGGTAAACAGAAACGCCACGGCCTCACCGAAATGGCCGGTGGTGATGCCGTGGCCCACGGCAATCAGCAGCAGCACAAACAGGGCAGGCATCAAAACCGTCACCGCACGTTCCAGTCCGGACTTCAGGCCACGTGCGACAACAAAGATAACCAGCGCCATAAACAGTGTGTGCCAGAACAGGAGCGTGAGGGGACTGGCCAGAAGGCCGCCAAACAGTTCACCAATGGCATCAGCGCTCTGGCCCGTGAAATCACCTGCAGCGGCGTGGCCCACATAGGAGGCAGCCCAGCCACCGATCACCGAGTAGAACGACAGAATAATGAACGCCGCCAGGACCCCGACAGCGGCCGCAATCCGCCATTTCGATGACGACAGGTTGCGCTCGGCAATCAGGCGGAAACTGGTAATCGGGTTATGGCGGCCATTTCGGCCAACAAACACTTCCGCCATCATTATGGGAATACCGACAATAGCGATACACAGCAGGTAAACCAGCACAAAGGCACCCCCGCCATTCTCGCCGGTGACGTAGGGAAACTTCCAGATATTACCAAGGCCAACCGCAGACCCCGTGGCGGCCAGAATAAAGGCCATCCGGGAGGACCACAGGCCACGATGCATGGGGTTCGATTTAGAGCGGGTCATTGATTCCTCCTGTATTTCAGATTGCGATCCGGGCCTTGGGATGGAACCGGGCATTCAGCCACAACGAAAGGCCAATCACACCACCGCCGATAGCCAGGCGAAACAGGTCAGCGTCGCGATTCCAGATCAAAAGATTAACAAGCAGCCCGGCGGGTACCAATGCGTTGTTCATGATGGCGAGGGTACCCGCATCCACATAGCAGGCACCCCGATTCCACAGGAACAGTCCTGCACCTGACGCCGCCAGACCCAGCCAGAAAAGCACGCCCCACTGCAGGGTCGTGGTGGGCAGGCGGCTGGCGTCGCCAAAGATCAGGAACGATGGCAGGGCAATAATCAACGCACCGAAAAAGAAGTACCCGAAAGTACGATAAGCGGGAAGCTCCAGTGGAAAACGCATCATGGTGTGTTTATAGCCCACCTGGCCTGCTGCAAAGGTCACGTTGGCAACCTGTAGCAACAGAAACCCGGTCAGAAAGTCCTGGCTCAGGCCGTCATAACGGATGATGCCCGCGCCCAGCGTTGCAAGGCCCGCCGCTGCAAGGGCAACGGGAGAAAAACGCCGGTAAAACGCATCGTCAATCAGTGTGACGTACAACGGGGTGAAAATGGTGAACAGCAGCACCTCGGGCACCGTCAGGTAGCTGAATGAGCGGTACAGGCACAGATAGGTGATGCCGAACTGCAGCATGCCGGTCACTAGAATGCTCACCTTCAGTCCACCCGGAACCCCCCGCCAGCGGGTAAGCGGCAGAAACACCAGAGCCGCGAGCACCACCCGGGTCAGCACTGCAAAATCGCTGTCCACCTGCCCGGCGAGGAACTCGCCGATAAGACTGAACGAAAACGCCCACAGAACCGTTACAAATACCAGAAGACCCATGACAGCAACTCCGAAATCGGCCGTAAACCCAGAAGCGCGGCACTTTACTGCTCCCCATCCGACTTGTACACAGGACGTCAAGACACTCAATGCCAAACCCGGGCTGGAATAAGGTACCATCTCCGCCGCTGACGCATTCTGTTTTACATTTCGAGCCGGACCCGCAATTCGATGGATGAAACCCACCAGCCATTACCCGAAGTCCGCCAGCCGCTGATCCGGCGCACGCTGACCGAATGGCACACCCTGGCCATTCTCGGAGGCCCCATCCTGATTGCCCAGGTTGCGCAGATGGCCAACGGCGTCATCGACACGGTGATGGCAGGGCACGCCAGCGCCGAAGACCTGGCCGCCGTGGGCATTGGCAGCAGTTTATGGATGCCGGTTTTCCTGTTCTTCATGGGCCTGCTGGGGGCCCTGCAACCGATCATCTCCGGCTTTAATGGTGCCCGCACCCTGGAACGAATCATGCCGGCTACCTGGCAGGGGCTATACATCGCAGCCGGCGGATCCGTCATCATGATTGCCCTGCTGACCAACGTGTCTCCGGTGCTGGACCTGATGAAGCTGGAAGCCGAAACCGCCGGGGTTACCCAGGGCTACCTGGATGCCTTTGCCTGGGGCATACCCTTCATGCTGGTGATGATGTCACTGCGGGGGCTGACGGACGGGCTGGGCCACACCCGCGTAATCATGGCCTTCTCGGTGCTGGGCACCCTGGTCAACCTGCCGCTGAACTACATTTTCATCTACGGCAAGCTTGGCGTTCCCGCTATGGGCGGCGTTGGCTGCGGCTGGGCCACATCGCTATCCAACGTGGTGGCCGCTACCGCTCTGGTTCTGTACCTCAACCGCAGCGCGGCCTATCGACGGTTTCACTTGCTGGCAGACTGGGTCAAACCCGACCTGGAAGGCATACGCGAGGTCCTCCGGCTGGGCATTCCCATCGGCTTTACGATCTTCGTGGAAGCCAGCCTGTTTTCCGTCATCGCCCTGTTTCTGGCGCCGCTCGGGCCGGTAGTGGTCGCCGGCCACCAGATCGCCCTGAACGTGGTGTCACTGCTGTTCATGCTGCCGCTGAGTATCGGTATGGCGCTGACACTTCGGGTGAGTTTCCTGCTGGGCGCCCGGACGCCCGATACCGCGCGGCTGATTGCCCTGAGTTCGCTGATTCTGGCCGTTGCGGTCGCGTTCGTGTTCGCCGTCGCTCTGTTCCTGTTTTCCAGCCAGATCGCCGCGCTTTATACCAACGACCCGCAGGTCCGTGCGGTCGCCATTCAGTTACTGGTATTTGCGGCCATTTTCCAGATCGCGGATGTGATTCAGGTCACCTGTATCAGCGCGCTGCGCGGTTACAAAGACACCCGCATTCCCATGTTTATCATGCTGTTTTCGTTCTGGGGCGTGGGTCTGACTCTGGGGTGGGTGCTGACATTCACCGACTGGCTGATACCCGCCATGGGGGCACCGGGTTTCTGGGTAGGGCTGACCTGCGGGCTGGCCACCGCCAGTGTGCTGCTCGGCACCCGGCTGTTCCTGTTCAGCCCGAAAACTGGCGCTGCCTGAGGCAGGCCCTCAGACTGCGGCAGGCTGTTCTGCCGGGACCTCCGACAGGCGTTCGGCATAAACAACCTGATCCCGACCGGAGTTCTTGGCCTGATAAAGCGCCGCATCTGCGCGGCTGAACCAGCTTTCGGAGCTTTCTCCGGCACTGAGTACCGCAACGCCAAAAGACGCCGTTACCGGGCCGCCCGGGTGCTTGAGAAAGCGGCGGATAATCTCCTGCAGGTTGTGAATTACCGACCGCAGACCGACCTCGTCGGCCCCGGTCACCAGCAGTACAAACTCTTCGCCGCCAAAACGAAAGATCTTGTCAGACCGGCGGATGTTCTTGCGCACCAGCACCACCAGTTCTTTCAGAACCTTGTCCCCGACACTGTGGCCGTAGACATCATTCACTTTCTTGAAGTGATCAATATCCACCAGAACCAGACCCTGTGAAATGCCATTCCGGGCGGATAAAGACGTTGCAACGGCAAGCTCCTCATCCATCGACCGGCGGTTCATAACACCCGTCAGCGGGTCGATCGTTGCCAGATGTTCCAGCCGCTCCCGCTGATCCTCATTGCTGTGAGCAAACGCAAAGGCGCAACAACTGACCACCATCGCGGTGGTTGCAAAGGTCCACATCTGGACAGAGGAGCTGAACGCCACCCCATGCAGAAGCAGCGCACCCAGGGCACCAATATTGATCAACATGGCATAGCGGGCTTTGGTTAGAAAGAAACTGGCAACCAGCACAGGGTAAAGCCAGAACAGGCCCTGCTCTCCAACAAGGGCACACACCACAACGACGCCCACGGCGGCCACCACCGCCCCAAAAAAGCCGCTGCGGGTGGTATCGCCCGTCACCCAGGCGTAAACCATGCCGGCGAAAATCAACAGCATGATCACCAGATCCACCACGCCCGCTGCCATATTACCCTGCAGGAAACGCAACACGGCAAACGGTGTAATAGCAACCAATCCACTGATGCCAAGCAAGGTGATAATGGACAATCTGAGATCGGTTTTTAATCGGTGGAGCATAGAAGGTACCGGACCGTAAGACCCCTAGCGTATCGTAAGACGCCCCGGGTTCAGACCCCCTGGACGAGATTTTACAATCCATCCCGGAACCTCATGGGTTTGCGGCTTAAGAATTGTACATAATGAATTAACATTTACACTAAACATTACTTATAGTGGAGAAAAACAATACTACAATCGCGGAGAGCACCGCTGGCTCGTGGCTGAAGCAGATTGGCCATGACGCGCTTTTGAACAGGGCGCGTCTGCCCGGGGGTAGAATCCGCTGAACGAGTTGTTGTTATGCCCGATGCCAAGACCACATTGTCGAGCCAGGAGCAGCTTAATGTCCGTCTCGAACAGGCCAACAGGCAGCTTCTGCAGTCTGAAAAGCTTGCCGCAATCGGCCAGCTGGCGGCCGGCGTTGCCCATGAAATCAATAACCCGGTGGGCTATGTCTATTCCAACCTGCAAAGCCTCGGCACCTACCTGGAAGACCTGTTCAGGCTGACCGATGCGGTCGAGTCCGCAGCGTCGCTGGACGACCTGAAAGCCATTAAGACGAATATCGATTACACCTTTCTTAAAAACGATCTTCAGGATCTTCTCGCCGAATCCCGGGAAGGTATTGAGCGTGTGAAAACGATTATTTCGGCGATGAAGGACTTTTCCCATATTGATGATGAGGAATTCAAACTGGCGGACCTTCATCGGGGCATAGAAACCACCCTGAACGTGGTCAACAACGAGCTGAAATACAAAGCCAATGTCACCCGTGAATTTGGCGACCTGCCGGAAGTGGAATGCATCAGTTCCCAGATCAATCAGGTCGTTATGAACCTGCTGGTAAACGCGGCCCACGCCATCGAGGATTTTGGTGAAATTGTTATCCGTACCCGCCATGAGGATGGCCTGGCCATTATTGAAGTCGAGGACAGCGGCAAGGGCATTGCCGAGGAAAATCGGTACCGGATTTTCGAGCCCTTTTTTACCACCAAGCCGGTAGGCAAGGGCACCGGACTGGGGCTTTCCCTGTCCTTCAATATTATCCAGAAACACAATGGGAGCATCACGGCAGAACCCGCACTGTCCGGCAAGGGCACCTGTTTTCGGGTATCGCTGCCACTGCAACAGCCGGAAACCAGTGCCGTCGATGAGCGTGGCTGACAATGGCTGAGCCTCTTGCCGAAAATGCCAGCCTGCTACTGGTCGATGACGAGGAAAACATCCTCCGCAGCCTGCAGAGAACGCTCCGTAAAGAGCCCTATACCATCCACACGGCCAGCTCCGGGGATGGCGCTCTGGCACTGCTTGACGGGCAGAAGTTTGATCTGGTCATCTCGGACGCGCGCATGCCCGGCATGGACGGCCCTACCCTGTTGGCCGAGATCAAACGCAAGTGGCCCTGGTGCATCCGCATATTGCTGACCGGGTATACCGACATCAATTCCACCATCAAGGCCATCAACGACGGCCAGATCTACCGTTACATCAGCAAGCCCTGGGATGACGAGGAGCTGAAGCTGGTCATCCGCCAGGCCCTGGCCTTCCAGTACTCGGAGCGCCGCCGACTGGCTCTGGAGAAGCTGACCCGCAAACAGAACAAGGAGCTGCAGGCACTGAACGCCGGCCTGGAGGAGAAAGTCCAGGCCCGCACCGAGGAGCTGAAAGAAACCGCCGACATGCTGGACCTGGCCTATCAGGAGCTGAAACGCAGCTATGTCACCGCCACTGAGGTATTTTCCACGCTGATCAATGAACGGCTGCCCGCCGATCAACGCCCCAATGCCAAAGTGATCGCGCTGGTAAAAGCCTATGCCGACTATTGCCAGCTTGATGACGATCTGGCCCGGGATCTTTACATGGCCGCCGCCCTTTACAACCTGGGCAAGCTGGGCTGGCCCGATGAGCTGTTCAGGGCACCCTCCGACCTGCTCAGTAGAGACCAGCGGCGGGAATACATGAAGTACCCGATCAACGGCGAACAGCTGCTGATGGCGCTGGAACCGCTCAAGGAAACCGCTCGCATCATCCGCCACCATCAGGAAAAGTGGAACGGCTACGGGGTTCCGGAAAGGCTGGAAGGAACCAACATACCGCTGGGCTCGCGAATTCTGCGGCTGGCGGTGGATTTCATGGAGCTTCAGTACGGGCTGATTCTGGAGCGCAGGGTGTCCCGGGAAAACGCCCTGAAGCTGATCAAACGCTACCGCGAGCGACTTTACGATCCTGAGCTTGCAGATCGGTTTCTGGCGATGTGCGTTGAGGTGGCCCCCGACATGGAACACGAGGATCCGGATATTGCGGCTCTGGATACCCTGCGGCTGGAAGCCGGCATGGTACTGGCCCGTAACCTGTACGCCGCCTCCGGCATGCTGCTGCTGAACGAGGGCAAGAAACTGACTTCCATGCTGATTGACAAACTGGTGGCGTTTGAAAAAGGCGAGCCCGACGGCACCCGCTACACGGTTTATGTACACCGCCCCAACGTGGAAGACGCGGAGACCACATGATGATCAAAATACAGCTGGTGGATGACGAGCCCAATATTCTCAACGCCCTGAAGCGTCTGCTGCGCCCCCACGGCTGGGAAATTCACGCCTACGACACGGTGGAAGCGGCGCTCGGCGGGCTGCTGGAGCACGATTATGCCGTCATCATTTCCGACTACCAGATGCCCACTGCCGATGGCGTGACCTATCTGCAGTTTGCCCGTCAGCGACAGCCCAATGCCCTGCGCCTGGTGCTGAGTGCCTACGGCGACCGCAATTCCATGATCAAGGCCATCAATCAGGCGGAAGTCTACCGTTACCTGTCCAAGCCCTGGGACGACTACGAGTTGGTGGCGGCCATCAAGTCCGCCATTGATATTTACGAGCTGAAATCGGAGAACCAGCGCCTGCTGGATGAAATCGAGACCCAGCGCCGGATGGTCTGGGCCCGGGAACAGGAGCTGCTGCGCCTGGAGAAAGACCATCCGGGCATTACCCGTGTTCAGCGCGACGCCGACGGCTCGGTGCTGATCGGCAACCGGTAAAGAGGTATTCATGGCTGACCACAGTCCGGAAGACAACAGGCTGGCCCTGAAGGTAGTGTTCTACGGCCCGGCGCTGAGCGGGAAGACCACCAACCTGATGCAGCTGCACTCCCTGCTGAATCCCCAGCGCATGGGCGAACTGATGGTGCTGGAGACCCGCGATGACCGCACGCTGTTTTTCGACATGCTGCCCATCGGCCTGAAAGGGAATTCGGGGCTCGACCTGCGCCTGAAACTGTACACAGTGCCGGGCCAGGTCCAGCACGACAGTACCCGCAAAGCCGTGCTGTCCAGGGCTGACGGTGTGGTGTTCGTAGCCGACTCCCAGACCAGCCAGCAGGACAACAACGCCACGGCTTTCGGCAACCTGGAAGAAAATCTGGAAAAGGTCGGGCTGGATATAGACACCCTCGCCATGGCGGTGCAGTTCAACAAACGGGACCTTCCGGGCGTCGTGGCAGAATCCGAACTCCAGCGGCGCTGGGCCGGCACCCCCTGGGCGCCCCTGCAAATGGCGTCGGCGCTTCACGGCAAGGGGGTGATCGATACCTTCCGGGTGTTGCTTGACCGGCTCTACACCCGGGTAGACAGTGAGTTCGCACTGAATTCCGAACACGGCATTGACCGCGACACCTTTGTCCGGCAGCTGAGCGCCGCCAGCGAGGCCCACAGTGCTTAATTTCGAAGACGACCCCACGCTCAGTGATCTGCTGACTCCGGATCAGCTACAGCGCCTGAACAACTCACTCAGCGCCCTCTGCCGCGCGCCGGTCGAGGTTGGCCCTGACCGGACTGCGCCGTCGGTGGCACTGGAGTTCAATCTGGAAACCGTCGGCTGGCTGTCAGGAGGCAGCTCTGACGAGGAACGTCTGGCTGCAGCGGACCTGGTATCGTTCCTGATGATGTTCATCGCCAAATACCGGCTGGCCGCGAACCTCCACCATGACACAACCGAGGCCAGTTACGCCGAACTGCAGAGGCAGAATGACGCCCTGAGAGCCTCGGAAGCCCGTTACCGCGACCTGTCCGACCAGCTTCAGCACAGGGTGGACGAGCAGGTAGCGGTGATCAAACAGGCCCAGATGGACCTATACGAAAGCGCCCGACTCAGGTCCGTGGGACAGCTGGCGGCCGGCGTTGCCCACGAGATCAACAACCCGATCGGCTTCATTGCCAGCAATCTTAAAGTCGCCGGTGAATACGTCAGTGAGCTGCGGGAACAGCTGCCGGAAACGACCGGAAACCGGGAGTTGCTGGCGGACTTCGCCGACCTGATCGGCGAATCCTCCGACGGCGCCCGGCGGATTGCCCGCATCGTGTCGGACCTGAAAACCTTTTCCAGCATTGATCAGGCGGACTACACCCAGTGTGACATCAACGAGCTGCTGTCCAGTGCCGTACACCTGCTGCAGACCGACTACGGTCATGATCTGGAAATAGTTGAAAAGCTCGGCGAGCTGCCGAAGCTTTCCGGCCATCCATCGCGCCTTTCGCAAACCTTCTACAACCTGCTGGAAAACGCCGCCCAGGCCTTGAAGAGTCGGGAACAGGACGGTGGACACGAAAACTGGGCCGGCCGCATTCTGGTGAAAACCCGGGTTGATGGCGACGGCATTGAACTGGTCATACAGGATAACGGCAACGGCATCGCCGAAAACCTTCACGAGAGGATCTTCGATGCATTTTTCACCACTCGCCCGGTGGGCGCGGGCACCGGCCTGGGCCTGACCGTTGCCCGGGATACCGTGCGCGCCCACAAAGGCACCATTCAGATCGACAGCCGGGAAGGCACCGGCACCCGTGTCACAATTTTTCTGCCGATCGGGTAAGGATTGACCATGGCCAAACGCTACGCGTCTCTGTTTTTTGACCAGGCCCCTGACGACCCATCCGGGCCGATAAGCGAGGGTAAGAAAGCACCCTATCGCCTGCTACTGGTCGATGATGAGTCCAACATCCTGGCTTCGCTGCGCCGGGTCTTTCAGCGTGAAAACTACGAACTCCTGTTTGCCAGAGACGGTAACGAGGCCCTGCGCATTCTGGAAAAACAGCCGGTCGAACTGATAATGACCGATTTCATGATGCCCGGCATGAACGGCAGCGAACTATTGCGGGAAGTGCGGGAGCGCTGGCCCGGCACTATTCGCATCATGCTGACGGGCCATGCCAATACCGATGCCGTGATGGGTTCGATCAAGGATGGCGCGGTTTACCGCTTTATTCTCAAACCCTGGAACGATGACGACATTCGCCTGACCATCGCCCTGGCGCTGGAGCAGTACGAACTCATCCAGCGCACCCGGGCCCTGGAGCAGCAGAACAAGAAACAGCACAAGGATCTGGAAACCATCAGCAAGCTGACCGCCACCAACCGCAGCCAGCTCGCCATTCTCCTCCACAAGAAAGGCTGGCTGAACCCCCAGCAGATCCAGCAGCTGCACCGGGAGATGCAAACCCAGAAAACCCCGGTGGTGCGCCAATTGCTCAAACATGAGTGGGTGGATTTCCGCAAGGTGTTTGAAATGCTGCGGGACGACATGCTGTTTGAGGAAATCGACCTGCGGGAGTTCCAGCCGGACCCGGCGCTGATGTCTCTGGTTCCCCGGAATATCTGCACCCGACAGCTGGTGCTGCCACTGCGGGTGCAGGGCCAGCGCCTGCGACTGGCCATGGTGGACCCCATGGACGTCAACCTGATCGACGAACTGGGGTTCATGACCGGATACACCGTTCACCCCCTGCTGTGCGAAACCTCACAGATGCAGGCCAAGCTGACCGAGGTGTTCGGGGAAAGCAGCGAGCTGGAGGACATCGCCACCAAGGTAGGCACCGATGATCCCTATGAGGGCATCGAGATTGTTCTTGATGACGAAAACGATCAGGAGTCCCTGGAACAGCTGCTGGGAAGCTCCGAAGAGCCGCCTGCCATCAGGCTGGTCAACGCCATCATTCTGGAAGCCCTGCGCCTGGGCGCCAGCGATATCCACGTTCACCCGCGCACCAAATCCCTGGTGGTGCGCTATCGCATTGACGGTGTGCTACAGGACAAGATCCACATCCCCACCAGCCTGCTGATGTCGGTGGTGTCCCGCATCAAGGTAATGGCGGAGCTGGACATCACCGAACGCCGCAAGCCCCAGGACGGCCGTATTACCGTGAAAACACCGATGAAGATCGTCGATCTGCGGATTTCCACCCTGCCCACCATCAACGGCGAAAAGGTAGTGATGCGGGTCCTGGAACGGCAGTCTTCCGCCCAGTCCCTGGAAGATATGGGCCTGTCGGACCACAACCTCAAACGGCTGATGCACGTGGTGGCCAAGCCCCAGGGCATTATTCTGGCAACCGGCCCCACCGGCAGCGGCAAAACCACCACCCTGTACGCCCTGCTGCAGCATAACGCCTCCTCCGAGCGTAACTACGTCACCATTGAAGACCCGGTGGAATTCCATGTGGACATGGCCGGACAGGTGCCCGTAAAAGACCGCATCGGTCTCAGCTTTGCCAGCGTACTCCGGGCCATTCTGCGACAGGACCCGGACGTGATCCTGCTGGGTGAGATCCGCGACGAGGAAACCGCCGATGTGGCCTTCCATGCCGCCATGACCGGCCACCTGGTGTATTCCACCCTGCACACCAGTTCGGCGGCCGCCACCGTGGCGCGACTGCTGGATCTGGACCTGAAACCCTATGTACTGGCCTCAACGCTGGAAGCCATCATTGCCCAGCGACTGGTGCGGCGCATCTGCCCCCATTGCTGCGAGCAGGCGGACCCACCCACGGAGACGCTGGAACAACTGGGGCCACAGTTTATGGAACCGGGACTGATGTTTTATCGCGGCCAGGGTTGCGATAAATGCCATAAAGGTTACAAGGGCCGGGTGGCCATCCACGAAGTACTCACCATGAACCAGCCATTGCGAATTGCCATCACCGAAGGCGCCAGCGCCATGCAGATCGAATCCATCGCCCGGGAACAGGGTATGCTGGTACTACTGGATGATGCCCTGCAAAAACTCCGGGACGGTCTTACCACCGCTGAAGAAATCTTCAGGCTCCTGGGCCCGCAGGTACTGAACGAATGACCAAGCAACGCAGCCCGGCCATTATCCGGTTCTGTCTGGTTTTTTCCCTGGCAATCGCCCTTGCCGCTATCGGGCTGGCGATTCTTTTCGACTTCGCAACCCGCGAGGCCAGCGCCAACGGGCAGCTTTTACTGGCGCTGGCTATTCTCCTGACCGGACTGACGCTCAGCGTCCTGTTGATGCTCACCCATCCGTTCTGGCGAGAGTCTGAACGCCGCACGCGCAGCCGGACGCAGTTCAACACGACTGCTAACCTGAACCGCGAACGGTCCCTGAGATATATGAACGAACGCATTATGGCATTCTCCCGGGACATTCTGTGTTCCCTTGATGCCAGGGGACGTTTCCTGTCCGTGAATCCGGCCTCGCAGGATATTCTCGGTTATCGGCCGGAAGAGCTGATCGGAGAATCCTCCGGGTTCCTGCTTCTCCCGGAGGATCGGGAAGCAACCGCAGAAGAAATCGCCAGGGTCATGGCCGGCGAGCATCACATCAGCGACGGGTTCCGCAACCACCTTCTTCATCGTGACGGCCACACTGTCACACTCTCCTGGACTGCAGAGTGGTCCCATGAAGATCAGGCGCTCTTCTGTGTCGGTCGGGACCTGAGTGACCAACTGGCGGCAGAAACGCTGATGAAGGAACGGGATCAGTTTTTCTCACTGTCGCCCGACATGTTTTGCATTGTTGACCTGAACAACCATTTCTTCGAGGTCAACAACGCCTTTGAGCAGGCTCTGGGCTATGACCGCGAGGAACTGCTGGGCGCCTCCTACTTACAGCTGGTTCACGTCGAGGACAGGCCCCGGGTCGAGGCAGCGGTCGCAACCCTGATTGAAGGAGAAAACATCAGCGACCTGAACATCCGGGCGATCAGCAAGGACAATTCCCATAGATGGCTTGAACTCAGCGCCACCCTGAGTTCGGACGACCTGATCTACGTGGCCGCCCGGGACACCACGGAAATCCGGGCCACTCAGGAAAGGCTAGGAGAGAGCGAGCGACTGCTTATTATTGCCGAACGGGCGGCCGGCATCGGCGGCTGGGCACTGGATCTGGCCACCAGGGAAGTCCGCTGGTCCCAGGCCATCTTCGACATACACGAGCTGCCCGGCCCAGATGTACCGAGCCTTGAAGAAGCAATTGGATTCTACACCGACGAAAGCCGTGAGACCCTGACCAGAGTCATCGACAACTGCATCGAGGCCGGCCTTCCATTCGACGAAGAGTTGCAGATCCGCACACGGGCAGGCAATTTGAAATGGGTCCAGACCATCGGACAGGCCGTCAAGAGCGACGATGGACGAATTGTGCAGGTCCAGGGGGCCTTCCACGATATCACTGCTTCCCATCAGGCGATGGAACAAATTCGTCGTCTTGCAGAGCGCCAGTCAACGATATTCGAGAGCATCACCGACGCTTTCTTTACCGTCAATCCGGACTGGCGAATCACCTATGTCAATCAGCGATCCGAAGAGATTCTCGGTTACGGCCGGGAAGAGCTTTTGGGCAACACCCTCTGGGAAGTCTTCCCGGCCATTCTCGGCAGCGAATTTGAAAAACAGTACCGGCATGCCATACAAACCGGCGAATCGGTGTTCTTTGAATCCCACTACGGACCGCTGGACGACTGGTTCGAGGTCAGCGCCTATCCCTCTGATGAAGGACTGGCTGTTTATTACCGCAGTATCAAAGAGCGAAAGCAGGCCCAGGAGCAATTGGAGCAAACCATGGCAGAGCTGGAGCGCAGTAACCGCGAACTGCAGGATTTTGCCTTCGTCGCCTCCCACGACCTGCAGGAGCCGCTGAGAAAAATCCAGGCCTTCTCGGACCGTTTGCTGACCCGGTCCGACCGCTTCAACGAGCAGGAGCAGGATTACCTACGACGGATGCAGTCTGCCGCTAAGCGGATGCAGTCGCTGATCCGCGACCTGCTCACCTACTCGCGGGTAACAACCCGTGCACAACCGCTAACGCCGTGCAACACCAACCGGATTCTGGACGGGGTTCTGCAGGACATGGAAACGACCATCGCCCGCGAAAATGCTGTTATCGACGTCCAGGCCCTGCCACCGCTCCGCGGTGACGCCACCCAGATCCGTCAGGTATTCCAGAACCTCTTGAGCAATGCCATCAAATTCCATCAACCGGGACAGGCACCCAACATCATGATCTACCCTGAAGACAATCAGGAAGACAGCTGGATTCTGGTGGTCAGCGACAATGGCGTAGGGTTCGATGCGCAATACGCCGCCAAGCTTTTTAATCCGTTCCAGCGCCTGCACGGACAGGCGTTTCCGGGCACCGGTATTGGCCTGGCTATTGTAAAGAAGATTCTGGATCGTCACGGTGCCAGTGTCACCGTGGACAGCGAAGTCGGCCGGGGAACCGTGTTCCGTATCCGCTTTCCAACCACTGATCAGGCAAAAGGAGACAGCCATGACTGAGGCCGCGCCGCGACCGGTTATTCTGATCGTTGACGATGATTCCGACGACCGGCTGATGATGCGGGACGCCTTTGCCGAATGCAGCCACCATTGCCGGACCTGTTTTGCCAGGGATGGCGTGCAGCTGATGCGCATTCTCAACGGCGAGTTACCACTGTCGGGCGACCCGGAAGCAGCCTGTGGCTACCCGGACCTGATACTGCTCGATCTCAATATGCCGCTGAAAGACGGGCGGGAGGCTCTGCAGGAAATCAAATCAGACCGCAGGCTGCGAAAGATACCCACAGTGATCATGACCACGTCCGATGACAGCGATGATATCGGCCATTGCTACGAATCCGGCGCCAATTCCTACATCATCAAACCGTCCAGCTATTCCGGTCTTCTGGATGTGGTTTCATCCCTGACCCATTACTGGACCGCTACCGTGCGCCTGCCAACAAGACCGGAACGCCATGACCAGCAATGACCCGTTGCTCCGTATCCTGCTGATTGAAGACGACGAAGACGACTACCTTATAACCCGGGACCTGCTGGAAGACAGCAGCCCGGTCAGCACACGGCTGGACTGGGTCGACTCGGTAGCCGGCGGCATTGCAGCGCTGGAAACCGGCGACTACGCCATCGCCCTGGTCGATTTGCGCCTGGGCCCGGAATCCGGTGTTGATCTGATTAGCCAGGCCCGGGAACGGAGCATCTCCACCCCCTTCATTCTGCTGACCGGGCAGGGCGACGAAGAGCTGGATGCCAGGGCCGTGGAACTGGGAGCGGCGGATTATCTGGTCAAAGGGCTTATTGACGGCCACACCCTGATCCGCAGCATCCGCTATGCCATCGACCGGGCCATGGCCACGGAGAGTCTGGCCACCAGCGAATCCCACTATCGCCTTCTGTTCGAGAGCAACCCCGTGCCCATGTGCCTGATGGATCCGGACTCTCTGGCGCTAGCGTCCATGAACGCAGCGGCCCGTTCACTCTACGGATACAGCAAGGACCAAATCGGCGGGCTGACGCTGAACATGCTCCGTGCCTCCGACCGCCCGTCTTACGGGCTGTCGTCCGAGGGGATTCTGCTGCGTGAAGGTGGCGTACTGGAAAGACACAGGCGCAGGGACAGTGAGCAAATCATTGTCGAGATGCTCAGCAACAGCATGGCCATCAATCAACGGCCCATTCAGGTGCTGACGCTGACAGATGTGACGACACAGGTGGACAACAGCCGCCAACTGCGGCTTTTCAAGCGCAGCATTGAATCGAGTTCCAACGGTATCATTATCACCGATGCCAGGCAGGATGATCTGCCGATCATCTATACCAACGCAGCCTTTGAAAAAATCACCGGTTACAGCGCGGACGACGTGCTGGGGCGCAACTGCCGCTTCCTGCAGGGCGACGACTTTGACCTGAGCAATGAGGAAGGGCTGGCAAACATCAGGCGTGGCCTGGCAAAGGCCGTCGACGTGTCCGTCGTGCTCAGAAACTACCGCAAGGATGGCACGCCCTTCTGGAACGACCTGTACATTTCCCCCATCCTGAATGATGACGGCGAACTCACGCACTTTATCGGTGTTCAGAATGATATCTCGGAGCGCAAGTCCGCCGAGCACAAGCTGGCATTCAACATCAGCCACGATGTTCTCACCGGACTGCCCAACCGCTCCCTGCTGGAAGACAGACTGACCCAGGCCTGCCAGATGTCCAGACGTTATGGCCGGACCATTGCCCTGCTGTTCGTTGATCTGGACGGGTTCAAACTCATCAACGATTCCCTTGGCCACCGCATTGGAGACCTGCTGCTTGTCGAAGTGGGTCGGCGGCTGAGCGCCCTGGTGCGGTCCGGAGACACCGTCGCCCGGATCAGTGGTGACGAATTCATCGTGTTACTGCCGGACCTGGCACAGGCGGAAGACGCCATTCTGATTGTGGAGAACGTGCTTCGCGAAGTGGCTGTTCCCTACCGCCTGGACGACGAAACCATCCACCTGACCGCCAGCGCGGGGATCTCCACCACCAATGGCGATATCGAACAGCCAATGGCACTGCTGCAACAGGCCGACCTGGCCATGTACCGCGCCAAACAGCACGACCGTAACACCTACCAGTGGTTCTCCCTGGCACTTGACGAGGAGGCCAGCTACCGCGTTGCCCTGCGCAATGAGCTGCAGGACGCCATCGATCAGGAGCAGCTCTCGGTTTACTATCAGCCGCTGATAGACGCCCGCTCGGGAAAAACCCGCAACGTCGAGGCGCTGGTGCGCTGGCACCACCCGACCCGGGGCCTTATCTCCCCCGGTGACTTTATTCCCCTCGCCGAGGAAACCGGCCAGATCCTGGGCCTCGGTGACTGGGTGCTGAGAAAGGCCTGTCGAGACACCGTACGGCTGCACTCAAAGGGTTTCCGGAATTGTTCGGTATCCGTCAACGTGTCTCCAATTCAGCTCCGTAAAAAAGGCTTTACCGAAACGGTCGCTGACGCGCTCACCGCTTCCGGTCTGCGTCCGGAAAATCTGGAACTGGAAGTGGTCGAATCGGCAGTGCTGCTTGAAGCGGATCAGGTCATCGACACGCTCCACGCCATTCGCCAGCTCGGCGTTCATATCGCCATCGATGACTTCGGCACGGGCTTTTCCAGCCTCAGCTATATCAAGCTTATGCCCGCCACCAGGATCAAGATTGACCGGTCGTTCATCGAGGATGTCATCGAAAACCGCAGTGATGCCGCCATTACCCAGGGCGTGATCTCCATGGCCCACCACCTTGGCCTGGAGGTGGTTGCCGAGGGCGTTGAAACCGAGGCGCATGCCGCCTACCTTCGCAAGAACCAGTGCGACCTGCTGCAGGGCTTCGCCTTCGCCCGACCCATGCCATTCGATGACCTGCTGGCGTTCATGAACAATCAGGCATCCGACGGCAAGGCACTGGCAGGCGCGGATTCACCGGAGCAGGAAAAGCCGACGCTCCTGCTGCTGGATGACGAGGAGAACATTCTCAAGGCACTGACCAGGATATTCCGGCGGGATGGCTATCGCATCCTGTCGACCACCAGCATCAAAGAAGCCTTCAGCCTGCTGGCGACCAACGATGTGCAGGTCATCGTGTCCGACCAGCGCATGCCGGAAATGTCGGGCACGGAATTCTTCAGCCAGGTGAAAGCCATTTACCCGAATACGGTTCGCATCGTGCTGTCCGGCTACACTGACCTTAAATCCGTCACCGACGCCATCAATGAAGGCGCCATCTACAAATTTCTGACCAAACCCTGGGACGACCAGCAAATCCGTGAGCAGATCCAACAGGCCTTTTCCTACCATTCAGCCATGGTGAAATAACTCTGTTTAACAGCATATTGCGGGGCTTTATGGAGTTAACGGCCGATTGGAAGGTAAACTTGAGCCATAAATCAGACTCAATCCTTATTACAAAAAACAGCAGGTAGCCACCGCGTGCAGAAACTTGTCCGTATCGCGCCCGGCGCATTGACCATCGGAAAGCCACTACCCTGGACGGTTTACGACGCCAATGGCCATGTGCTTTTGCGTCAGGGTTATGTGATACACAACGACGCCCAGCTTGAACAGCTGTTCGAACGCGGCCGGTTCAAACCCCGCAACATTGAACGTCCACCAGAGGAAGAAGCTGACGACGTTCGCGTTCGCAATCCGTTTGCCGATTACCCGGTTCTGCTGCAAACCCTGGAGTCGGCGCTCAACGCCGTCACCGATCAGGACACCAGCGCCCAGAAGCAGTTGCTGGGGCTGGTCCGCATGATTGACCAGATGTGCGAGACCTCGCCGGAAGCCAGCCTTGGCCTGGTGCACCTTTACGCCATCGAACCGACCATTCACGAACAGATCCTGTTTTACGCCATTCTCTGCCAGTTCACCGCCAGGCAGTTTGGTCTGGATAACAAGCGCACCGCCTTGCTGATGGGCGCTGCGTTGACTGCAAATCTGGCGCTGGTGCCTGTGGCCGACAAACTCAACGCCTCCAACAAGGTCCTGACCGACGATCAGCGGGCGGTGATCCGCAAACACCCGGAGCGCAGCATCCAGGCGTTAAAAGATGCCGGCATCACCAACTCGCTTCTGATGACCATCATTGCCCAGCACCATGAGCAGGCCAACGGCAACGGTTACCCTCATGGCCTTGGCGGCACGGACATTCGCGGCGAAGCAGAAATTCTGGCGCTGGCGGAACGCTACGTGGCGACCATTACCCGCCGCGCCTATCGCCCGCGGATGAAGGTGACCGAAGCCCGCAGGTTGATCGCCAGCCTGGCCGACGGCGTATTCCGGCCTGCCATCCCGAAGGCCCTGCTGAAAGTGCTCTCAGAATATCCGCCCGGCACCCTGGTGCGCCTGCAGAATGACGAGATTGCGGTGATTGTGGCCAGGCCCAGACGCGCCCGCGGCCCGTTTGCCAGGGCCATTATCGGCCCTGGCGGCGACCGTTATAACGGGACGTTCGACCGGGACTGCAGCAAACCGGATTTCAGCATTGTTGACGTGGAAATGCCCGAAGTGATGCCGTCCATGGACTTCGGGCAGATCTGGGGTTTCCGCTAGCGGGGCTGCAGGCCAAGCGCTCTGGCGTGATGATCCAGATGCTCGTCGATGAACGAAGCAATGAAAAAATAGCTGTGGTCATAGCCCCGGCGCATCTGCAGCTGGATCGGATGGTGCGCCTTTTCACAGGCGTCAGCCAGAGCTTCCGGGTAAAGCTGCTCTTCCAGGAAATTATCCGCCGTGCCCTGATCAATGAGCAGCGGCAGGCGCTCTTTGGCTGACGGGATCAGCAGTGTGGTATCCCATTCTTCCCAGGCCGATCTATCTTCGCCAAGGTAGCCTTCGAAAGCTTTTTTGCCCCAGGGACAGGCGCACGGGTGGGCGATGGGCGCAAACGCAGACACTGACCGGTACTGACCGGGGTTTTTCAGGGCAGCAATCAATGCGCCGTGCCCGCCCATGGAATGGCCGCTGATGGAGCGCTCACCGGTGACGGGGAGGTTGGACTCGATAATCTGCGGAATTTCCTTCACCACATAATCGTACATGCGGTAGTGGGGCGCCCAGGGCTGCCGGGTGGCGTTGATATAAAAACCGGCGCCAGTGCCGAAATCGTAGCTGTCGTCTTCGCCGGGCAACCCCACCCCTCGCGGGCTGGTATCCGGGCAGACAATCGCCAGACCGAGTTTTGCCGCCTGCTTCAGGGCACCCGCTTTCTGCATGAAGTTCTGATCCGTGCAGGTCAGGCCGGAAAGCCAGTAAAGCACCGGCACCGTGCGGGATTCGCTGCCAACCGCTGCAGGCGGGAGAAATACCGCAAACTCCATTTCACAGTCCAGAGCCGCCGACCGATGCCGGTAACGCCGATGTTCGCCATTGAAACAGGCATTCGTGGAAATCAGTTCCATGCAAACCTCATGGTGTTCAGTCAGGCAATCTTGGGAACTTCAATGCCACAACCGATTTTGGCCAGTTCCGCCAGAATGGCGGTTCGGGTAACGATACCGATCAGTTTACCGTGATCCGTTACCGGGTAGACTTTCGGTTTGCCCGCGCCCAGGTTCTGGGCCAGATCCACCACGGACATTTCCGGGGAAATGGTCAGCGGGTTATGGAACATCACGTCGTCCACTATGGGGTCGCCCTCACGGTGGTAATTGCTGACCAGCAACGCGTGAATACAATCCTGTTCAGAGATAAAACCGATGACCCGGCGGCGATCGTCCACCACAGGCAGACCACTCACGTGGTTAAACAGCAGGGTCTTAACCACTTTGGTCAGAGGCGTCCCGCAACGAATGGGCTCAATGTGATTCGACATCACGTCAGAAGCTTTTAACGATTCCATGAGCAGAGTCCCTCCAGGGATCTAAAAACAGGGATCTTTAAAGACCGCACTACACCATAACCATAGGCAATCAGACCGGAAACTGGAAATCTGATTCAGTTCGTCCGCTCCCTGGCCTGATTGATGGTTTCAAAGCTGATTTCTGCAAACCGCGCCAGCAATGGCTCAGGTAGATCGTGGCCCATGCCATCCATGAGTTCAACCCGGGCGTGGGGCAGAAGATAACCAAGCTGTGCTGCCGCTGCCGGGCGAACCAGGGGGTCGGCGTTGCCATGAATAACCGCGACCGGCTGCCGGATCCGGCGGGTAGCGGAGGACAGGCTGCCGGTGGCGAGAATGGCGCGGGTCTGGCGCAGAATCCCCGCCGGGTGGTGACTGCGGCGGTAGTTGTAGGTAATCCGCTCCCGCAGTTCGTCCTCCCGGGCCGGAAAACCCGGGCTCTGGATGAGTTTCCAGAACTCCATGGACCGTTCAACAACGGTTGCCTCATCACTACCCCGCGTACCGATGCCCGCCAGCCGTACCATCAGAGACGCCTTGGGCATAGGCAGCCTGGGGCTGTTGGTCGAGGTCATGATCAGGGTTGCAGAACGCACCCGCTCGGGCCAGGTGGCAGCCACCAGCTGGGTGATCATCCCACCCATGGAAACGCCCACCAGGTGGCTGCTGGCCAGGCCCAGAGCGTCCATCACCCCGCAGACATCGGCCGCCATATCGCGCAGCGTGTAAGGCGCGGGAATATTCAGCCCCATGCGGGCTCTCGCCATGGTCGCGACAGGATGACCCCTGAGACGGGCCCGCAGGTGGGACGACAGGCCAATATCGCGGTTATCAAACCGGATCACCCGGTAACCCTCGCGAACATAGTGTTCCAGCAGTGCGTCCGGCCACAGGGTCATCTGCGCCCCCAGGCCCATAATGAACACAACCGGCTCGCCTTCCGGGTCACCACGGGTTTCAACGCAGAAAGTCAGGTCGCCAACCCCGACATGGAAAGTTTCGGGTTCATCGTTCTTTGTCCGGGCCTGGGTCTGGCTCATGCACGCGCGCTCCTGAATTTTGGTTCTCAGGTTAACCCACGGGCCGACTATTTACATCACAGACGTCCAATCTACACTCTGGGCAGTAACAATTATGAAAGTCCGGGTTCCGCCCCTTGGTTTTCGGCAAGCCCGCCACCATAAATTGGGGAACAACAGAGGAGGAAGCACTATGAGTTTACGCTTAGGAGACATTGCACCGGATTTCGAACAGGAATCCAGCGAAGGCACCATCCGGTTTCACGAGTGGCTGGGCAACGGCTGGGGCATTCTTTTCTCTCACCCCGCCGACTTCACCCCGGTATGCACTACCGAGCTGGGCCTGACCGCCAAGCTGAAAGATGAGTTTGCCAAACGCAACGTCAAAGCGATTGCGCTGAGCGTGGATGCCGTGGAATCCCACAAGCAGTGGATCAGCGACATCAACGAAACTCAGGGATGCACCGTTAACTTCCCGATCATCGCGGATCAGGACCGCTCAGTGTCCCAGCTGTATGACATGATCCACCCGAATGCTGATAACAGCCTGACGGTGCGTTCCCTGTTCGTGATCGACCCGAACAAGAAAATCCGCCTGACGATTACCTATCCGGCAAGTACCGGGCGCAACTTCAACGAAGTTCTGCGGGTGGTCGACTCACTGCAGATGACCGACGATCACAAGGTCGCTACCCCGGGTAACTGGGAGAAAGGGCAGGACGTCGTCATCGTACCGTCGTTGCAGGATGAGGACGAAATCAAGAAGCGGTTTCCGAAGGGATATGATGCCGTAAGGCCCTACCTGCGGATGACGCCGGACCCATCGGTGAACTGGAGTGGCGAATAACCGCCTTATCCAAAAAAACCGGGCCTGGCCCGGTTTTTTTATGCGTTCACTAACAGTGATCGCCTCAGAATGCGGGTACAACCGCACCTTCATAGTTATCCAGAATGAAGGTTCTAACCTCCTCGGAATTCAATGCAGCCGCCAGCTTCTTCATGGCATCGCTGTCTTTGTTGTCCGGACGGGCCACCAGAATGTTCACATAGGGCGAGTCTGACCCTTCTATCACCAGCGCACCCTCGGTCGGGTTCAACCCCGCTTCCAGCGCGTAGTTGGTGTTGATCAACGCCATATCCACCTGGTTCAGAATCCGCGGCAGGGTGGCCGCTTCCAGCTCCTTGAAATCCAGATTCCTGGGATTTTCGGCAATATCGCGGGGTGTTGCGGTGATTTTGCTTTCGTCTTCCAGGGTAATCAGCCCGGCTTTCTGGAGCAGCAAAAGCGCGCGGCCGCCGTTGGTGGGGTCATTCGGAATCGCAACCACTGCGCCATCCTGCAGTTCGTCCAGTGACTCGATCCGGTTGGAGTAGGCGCCAAACGGTTCTACGTGCACGCCGGTGACGGTGACCAGATTGGTACCACGACCCTCGTTGAATTCATCCAGGTAAGGCTGATGCTGGAAAAAATTCGCATCCATTCGCTTCTGGTCCACCTGGATATTGGGCTGGATGTAGTCGGTGAAAACTTTCACATCCAGCTCCACTCCCTGCTCCGCAAGCTGCGGCTTAACGAATTCCAGAATCTCCGCGTGGGGAACGGGTGTCGCCGCCACCGAAAGCTCTTCGGCAGCAACCGCACCTGAAAAGATTGTTGCAGCAACTACGGCTGCCAGTGTTTTCTTCAGATTCATAAATCGTTCTCCTGTTAGAGATTAATTACAAAGATTTTGACCATGGAGTACGGCACCCGGTTGGAACTGCCTCCCGAAAAACGCCCGTGAATACTTCCCTGTAGGGCTCGATCGCGCCATCCATGGCGCTCAACGTTTTCGGGAGGCAGTTCCAACCGCGTACCTATATCGGGCTTCGTTTGGCTATTTCCGGCTAAAATGAAGCACCAGACGGTCACCGGCCATCTGCAATACCTGAACAAAAATAACGAGAAGCGCCACCGTAATAACCATCACGTCCGTTTGAAATCGTTGATAACCGAAGCGGATGGCCAGGTCGCCAAGACCACCACCACCGATGACGCCGGACATGGCGGCATAGGACACGAGTGTAATGGCGGTTACGGTAATACCCGCAATGATTCCGGGTAGCGCCTCTGGCAGCAGAGCACCAAAAACAATTTGTTTAACGGTTGCACCCATAGCCTGCGTAGCTTCAATGATGCCCCGATCAACCTCTCTCAAAGACGTTTCCACCAGGCGGGCAAAGAAGGGTGCACCGCCGGCCACCAGTGGCGGAATGGCCCCTGCCACGCCAAGTGACGTTCCAATCAACATGACTGTAAACGGGATCATCACGATCAACAGAATGATAAACGGTACAGATCGCAGCACGTTCACCACAAAAGACAGCACGGCATAGGCCGCGGATTGTTCCAGCAACTGGCGTTTACCGAACAGAAACAACAGTACGCCTACGGGCAAACCGATTAACACGCTGAACAGCAGGGACATACCCACCATCACCAGGGTATCCCAGCTGGCCCAGCCGATTTCGGTCCAGTCGACGTTGCCCATCAGGCCTTCCAAAAATGCTTCCATCAGCGCAGCACCTCCACGTGAACATCGGCGGCTGCAAAGGCGCCCATAGCCAGATCCAGATCGCCGCCCACCAGTGACAGCGTCAACTGACCGTAGGGGGTGTCCTTGATGTGGTCGATGCGGCCGGAAAGGATGCTGAAGTCCACCCCGGATTCCCGGGCAACGCTGCCCAGCAGTGGCGTGTAGGTGGATTCGCCCCGGAAGGTCAGGCGCAGAATGCGGCCTCTGGCCTGGGCCAGGTCCCGCTGCATGTCTTCCGGATCAATGTGCTCACTCTCGAACACGAAATCCCGGGTGGTGGGGTGTTTGGGGTGCAGGAAGACATCGCTGACAGCGCCCATTTCCACGATTTCACCGGCGTCCATCACCGCCACCCGGTCGCAGACCCGGCGCACCACGTCCATTTCATGGGTGATCAGCACAATGGTCAGGCCCAGTTCTTTATTGATGTCGGCCAGCAGGCGCAGCACCGACTGGGTGGTTTGCGGGTCCAGGGCGCTGGTGGCCTCGTCGCACAGCAGAATGGTGGGTCGGCAGGCCAGGGCGCGGGCAATGCCGACCCGCTGTTTCTGACCGCCGGACAGCTGGGAGGGATACTTGGTTGCCTGATCACTCAGGTTGACCCGCTGCAGCAGCTCGTCCACCCGGTCACGGATTTCCTTCGCGGAATAAATGCCTGCCAGCTTCATCGGAAAGGCAATATTGTCCGCGACTGTTTTGGAAGAAAGCAGGTTGAAATGCTGGAAAATCATACCGACTTTACGGCGAAAAGCGCGCAACTCCGCCGAACTGTAGCCGGTGATGTTTTCATCATCGATCAGGATTCGGCCCCCGGTAGGCGGCTCCAAAAGATTGATCAGCCGCACCAGGGTGGACTTGCCCGCACCTGAATGACCCACGATACCGAATATCTCGCCGGTTTCGATGGTCATGCTGGTGGGCTGCAGCGCGGGAACCGCCTGACCCTTTACCTGATAGGACTTCTGAACCTGGTCAAAAACAATCACCGATCAACCCTGCCGACGCTTCAAGAATGCATGGTAAAACCGGCGATTATAAACCAATCCCCCGGCAAACCCGAGCCTGCGGCCTTGGTAGATCCCCCTATCCCCGGGCACTTCATTACAGTGACTGCTTTACATACGCTATACGCGACCGGCACTGACACCTCTCTGGCAGTTGAAGTAAACTCTTAACAGTGTGTTTTGCTTCCCGATTCAGGATGGATGCGACTTTGAACGAAGACAATAATCAGGCAGTTCCGAGAATGAATTCCACCCAGGCCTGGGTGACCTATCTGAGCAAAGTGGAATTGCCGGTCCTTGCCAACACGCTGCGCCGTATTGATGAGCTGACGGACAGCAGTCACAGCACGGTCAACGAACTGGCCAATGTCATCCTTAACGATGCCCAGTTGACCTCGCAGGTACTCAGGCTGTCCAACACCGTGTTCTATAACCAGACACGCACCCAGGTCAGCACCGTCAGCCGCGCGATTACGCTGATCGGTTTTGACGCCGTCAAATCCATGGCCATTTCATCCCTGATCGTGGACTCACTGCTCAAGCGCACTGACCGACCCCACCTGCTGCGCTGCCTCGCCCGGGCCATACATGCGGCGGTGCAGGCACGGTGTCTGATGCCCAAACGTAATGAACAGGCACTTGAGGAGGTGTTCATTGGCGCCCTGCTGATGAACATTGGCGAGCTGGCCTTCTGGTCCTGCGACACCGAACAGGCCGCCGAGCTTGAGAAAGCCCTCAAGCTGGGAGAGCCTCCGGTAGACGCCCAGAAAAACGTGCTGCATTCCACCTTTACCGACATCACCCGTGGGTTAGTGGAAGCCTGGTCCCTGGGCCCGTTTATCAAGGAGGTGGTGTCTGCCGGCAAGGCCAACTCCAAGGCCGCCAGCCTGGTTCGCCATTCCGTGGAAATGGCCAGGCTGTCGGAACAGGGCTGGCATGGCGAGGCTATGGACAAGGCTCTGGAGAACTTGGCTGAAGATACCGGCGAGGCACCCGCAACGGTACGTGACCGGGTGAAAGTCAATGCCGGAGAGGCCGCCCGGGTCGCGGTTTCACTTGGCATACCCCAGGTGACTGCGCTGATGCCCGGCGGCGAGAAAGATCAGAGCGCTCACCAGGCACCAGAGGTCGACCCGGTATTGCAGCTGCAGATACTGCGGGACCTGACCCACACCCTGGCGGAAAAGCCCGACATCAACGAAGTGTGTCAGCTGGTCATTGAAGGCATTCACAGGGCGGTGGGCATGCAACGGGTCGCACTGCTGATGAGCGACCGCAGCGGGCGTCAGCTGATTCCACGCAAGCTCGGGGGCAAAGACACAGAAACCTGGAAGGAAAGTTTTGCCGTCCGGCGGGACGGTACCGGCGCCCTGGGAGCGCTCCTGCCCCGGGCCAGCTGTTATATCTACCAACCCACGGGCGATCCAGAACCTTTGTCTTTTGACAGGTGGCTGGGGCGGGTGCCCGCGCTGATCGCTCCGATCAAGGCCAAAGGGCGGCTTATCGGCCTGTTCTATGCCGACAACGCCGCGGCCGACTATGTTCCTTCAGAGGATCAGCTGTCAGCGTTTGCCCATTTTGTCCAGAATGCCCAGCTTTGCCTGACGCTCATGTCGGAACACTAGACCGACGGGTTTTCCAACTTTTTTTCATCCGCTGAAACTTTCTTGTTCATGGCACGTTTCTTCTTCTGAACAACAAACACGACAGAAGGATTTTGCGATGAACAAGCTTATAAAACGCTCTGGTCTCGCGGTTGCGATCGCGGGTATTTGCATCAGTTCTGGCCTGAGCCAGGCATCCAGTCACCGGGAGGCGCCGTTTATCACGGAAATGCCGAAAGTGGACGGCACCGACTTCTACATGTTCCGCAGCTACGAAACCGGCCGCGCAGACTTTGTCACCCTGATCGCGAATTACCTGCCCCTGCAGGATGCGTATGGTGGGCCCAACTATTTTGATCTGGATGACGATGCCATCTATGAAATCCACATCGACAATTCAGGTAATGCTCAAGAGGACCTGACTTTTCGCTTCGAATTCTCCGACTTACTGAACGACGTTCAGCTTGCGGTCGGCAATGCCGGAGAAGAGCAGATGGTTTCTGTTCCGCTCAAGAATATCGGCGATGCCTCTGACCCGGCCAATGTCCAGTTCAGCCAGGAATACACCGTTTCAGTGATCCGTGGCGATCGCCGCACCGGCACCGTTGAAACCGTCACCAATGTCACCGAGGGCACTGGTACCTTTGATAAACCCCTGGACAACATTGGTGAAAAGTCCTTCGCTGACTATTCGGCCTATGCTGGCCGGCATGTCTTCGAAATGGCGATTCCGGGTTGTACAACCAATGGCCGGGTGTTTGTTGGCCAGCGCAAAGAAGCGTTTGCCGTCAACCTGGGCGAGATCTTTGACCTGGTGAACGTCGCTGATCCACTCGGTAATCGTAACGTCGAAACCAATGATCTGGCAGATAAAAACGTCACGTCATTTGCCCTTGAAGTACCAACAAACTGCCTGACCGGAACAGCGGTTAACGCAGACGATCAGCCTATCGTGGGCGGCTGGACAACCGCCAGTGTTCGCCAGGCCAGGGTGATAAATCCCAGCCCAAGGGCGAATCGCAAGGGCGCAACCGTGGAAGGCGGTGCCTACACCCAGGTTTCACGTCTGGGCATGCCTCTGGTCAACGAAGTGGTCATTGGCCTGAAGGACAAAGACCTTTTCAACGCCAGTGAGCCGAAGGATGACGGTCAGTTTGCCACCTACGTGACCCATCCGACCCTGCCGGAACTGATCGAAATCCTGTTCAGTGCCGCTGGTGCCGAAGCTCCGAACAACTTCCCGCGGACCGATTTGGTCGCTGCGTTCCTGACCGGTGTTCCGGCCAATATGCCAGTGGGCGTTCAGGCGTCTGAAATGGTGCGTTTGAACACCGCGGTGGCACCCACTGCCTTTGATGCCCAGAACGATCTTGGCTTTGTGGCCGGGGACTCCGCTGGTTTCCCGAATGGCCGTCGCCCGTATGATGACGTCGTCGATGTTGCTCTTCGCGTAGCCATGGGTGCCCTGACCACAGACGCACCGAACAAGGATGCTCCATTCACTGATGGTGTTCAGCTGGCAGCCGACCCGATGACACTGTCTGATGAGTACGAATCCTTCCCTTACCTTATTACGCCGATCCCCGGCTCGGTTAACTAAGAGGAGATCGGCATGAAACGGATACTTAAATTCGCATTAGCGCTGGCGGTCCCCGCGCTGCTGGCAGGCTGCCCGGGTGGATCGGGCGGAAGTAACAGTAGCAGTAACGACAACCGGCCGGATCCCTCCGTTGATTTCTCGGCCTTTGTGATTGACCAGATTGAAAACTCCAGCAATCCCCGCCAGGCGGTCACTATCAACGATAAGGACTTCAGCTTTAACGACCAGAGCAACGAGCAGGCGTTTGATGTCGTTTTCCTTTAATAAAATCCCGGGCCGGCCCCGCGTCTTGCGGGCCCCGGCCGCAATTCTTCCCGCCCTCAGGGGCGGATTTTTTCGTGTTTACCTGACAGGTTGCCTGGGCTTTTTCAGTGCCAACGCTATGGCCGGCCCGACACCGATCAATACCGAATTTGCAGACCAACAGATTCTGCTGACATTGCCCGAACCGGCATTGGCAACGACAGCACCCCCTTCAGATCCGGACCAGCTGGCCGATCTGCTACAGAAACAGATTCAGCAGGCGCGCCGCACTGGCGACCCCCGTTTTTTTGGCTATGCCGAGGGTCTGCTTAACCAGTGGAAAGCGCCGCTGACAGACCGATTGCGGGTGCTCAAGGCAACCATCGACCAGAGCAACCATCGGTTCGAGCAGGCCCGTGATGCGCTGCAGGACATCATCAACACCAGCAGCAGCCGGCAACAAGCCCTGCAGGCGCTGTTAATACTGGCCAACATCAACCTGGTGCAGGGCGACTATCAGGCCGCAGCCAGGCACTGCGATCTTCTGGCCAGCCGTATGCCCGGCCTGATTGCCAGCAGCTGTCAGGCTCAGGTTCGCGCCCGGACCGGCCAGCCGAAAGCCGCCTACCAGTCACTGCAGACGGAGCTTGCACGAGCGTCCACTGGAGATACTTCAGCCCGCCTGTGGGCCGAAGGTACGCTGGGCGATATCGCCGCACAGATGGGCGACCCGGCTGCTGAAGTCCATTGGCGGAATGTTCTGGCGGTGGCGCCGGACGATCTGTATATCCGTACCCAACTGGCGGACTGGCATCTGGACAGGCAGGCTCCTGAACAGGCACTGACGCTGACGGCTGACTATGAACAGGTCGATTCGCTGGCCGTGCTCCGGGCAATTGCCATGAAGCGTGCCGGTGATCCCGGCGCAGACCCCTTGGCTGAAGCGCTGAAACAGCGTTTCTCCGAGGCGCAATGGCGCGGCAACCTGCTCCACAAGCGAGAATTTGCGAGATTCCAGCTGGATATCGAGGGCGACGCCCAACAGGCGCTGGCGACAGCAGAAGCCAACTGGACAGATCAGCGGGAACCCGCCGATACCCGCCTGCTTCTGCGAGCTGCCATTGCGGCCGGCGATGGGAATCAGGCAAGTGCTGTTCGCAAATGGCTGAGCAGAACCGGACAGGAAGACGCGCGGTTTCCGGGGGCAGAGCTTTGAGCACATTCCGCCATGCTTTTCGTTTTCTGGCCATGCTGGCCCTGATGCTGATGGCCGCTACCGCATCTGCTCACAAAGCCAGCGATAGCTTCCTTTACCTGGACCAGGAACGATCAGAGCTCCGGGTTGATATCGCCCTGAGGGACCTTGCCCTGGTCCTGCCGCTGGATACGAACGGCGATCAGGCGCTAACGGGTGCAGAGGTGCGGTCAGCCAGAGCCGCCATTACCCGCTGGACGGAAGAGGGCATCACCGCCTTGAATGCCTCGGGAAAATGCGACCTGACTGGCCAGACCTGGGGACTGTCCAGCCATAGTGACGGGCCCTATGCGGCTGCAGCTTACGCCGTTCAGTGTCCTGACGGCGGTCCTGCGGAAACCCTGGATTATCAACTGCTGTTTGAGCAGGATCCACTACACCGGGGGCTTCTGAGCGTCACCCGTTCCGGAGGCGAAACACTGGGCGTTTTTTCACCGGATCAACGGTCGCAGTCGCTGAACGCGCCGCCTTCCGCCCTGGCGATGTTCGGAACCTTCGTCTACGAGGGGGTATTTCACCTGTTGATCGGTCTGGATCACTTGCTGTTCCTGCTGGTGCTTATGCTACCGGCAACTCTGCGAAAAAAAGATACAGACCAGCCCCGCAGCCTGAAACAGCGCATCTGGCAACTGACCGGCATTGTCACCGCGTTCACCGTTGCGCACTCGATAACCCTGGCATTGGCCGCGCTGGACATCGTTCGCCTGCCCATTGCCTGGATTGAAACCATCATCGCCCTGTCCATTGCTCTGGCCGCACTGAACGTCGCCTGGCCCATACTGGGGAAGAAGACCTGGAAGCTGGCGTTTGCCTTTGGCCTGGTTCACGGGTTCGGCTTCGCCAGTGTTCTTGGCGATTTAACCAGTGGTCTGGAGCAGACGGTGCTCGCCCTTGCGGGCTTCAATATTGGCGTGGAAGCCGGACAGATCGCATTGCTGCTGGTGGTTTTTCCATTACTGTTCGTATGGGGAAAGACGGCGCATTACGGCCGTGTAGTCGTGCCTGCTATGCTGGTAATCACCGGCGCCCTCAGCCTCTACTGGGTGGCTGAGCGCGCTATGGCCATCTGAAGTGTTGCGGTGTCAGTGCAGTGCGCGCAGTTGCCGCGGATAGAGCGCTGCGCTGACTTCGGGTTCTTCCAGCATATCCGCCAGCTCCCGATCCACCTCGGTTTCCTCGCCTTCATCAGGCAGCGGCTCGAACAGGGTGTTGAGCCAGGACGTGATTGAGGGCGCATCGTCCCTGCCGTATTCCGTGGACAGTGCCTTGATACGGCGGAAGCCGATGATCCGCTGGTGCTTGGGATCGCGGATCTGCTCGAAACCGCGCCAGTAGATCCGATCACGGGTATGGAGCTGCACGAACAGGGTATCGATGGGTTCGGCCGGGTCTTCACCGCGGCCGGGATCATCGGATTCGGACTCGTCTTCCTCCATTTTCAGCAGATCAGGCTCGTCTTCTTCAACGTGCGCCGGTTTCTTGTGGCGAATGGTGGTCCAGGCCGGGTAGAGCACGGCCACCGCGTCGGCCTCAACATGCTCACGGGCGGCGCGAAGGATCAGGCCCCAGCGGGCCTTGTCGGCATCGGTTTCCAGAGAGTTAATGGGCAGATCGTAGCTTTGTTCACTGGACAGTACGATCGCCATCATCGGGGCGTCGAGCTCCCCCATGGCTTCGGCCTGCGCTACAGACACCAGTTCATCGATTGCCATCGGTTGGTTCATACGTCACTCGCCTCCTCGATGCCATCAGGGTCTTACAGGAAGAAAGGGTCTTCCTGTCTCACAGCATAGACTGTTCCTGCCTTAAAGATAAACGTGAAACTGACGCACCCGGATCACAATTCCCGTCATTGCACCGTCAGCCTCTGATTACGCCAGGGTTTCCAACGTCTCGTAATGACCAAACCAGGGGCAGGCTTCCTCAAGCTGCGCGGCCAGTTGCAACAACACGCCCTCATTGCCGTGGGGCGCGCCAAACTGAACGCCGACCGGCAGGCCGTCTTTGCTCCAGTTCAGTGGCACTGACATGGCCGGTGTGCCTGTCAGATTCGCTAACTGGGTAAATGGGGTTCTTGCCAGACTTTCCAAGGCCATCTGGTCGATCTGGCCACTGCGATGGATCAGTTTTCCCGCGTTCAGCCCCAGCATCAGTTTCGCTGCAAACTGCAGTTGAGGCGGGGTGTCCAGTTCTCCGATCCTTGCCGGCATCTGGCCGACGGTTGGGCACAGGTACATGTCGTAACTCTGGAAATACCCACCCAGGGCGCGGGCGAAATCATTCCACTGTTGGCGGCGCCTGACATACTCCGGCAGCGGCATGGTCCGGCCGAGCATGGCGATCAGCCGGGTATCCAGTTCAAAATCCCTGTCACCGGCGCCCAGCTCGGCTCTGGCGTAATCCATCAGCGTGGACACTTCGCCAAAGTACAGCCCGAGGTAAGATCGGGCCAGCGCCATACCATCAAATTCGGGCCGGGCGTATTCAATCCGATGGCCCAGGCTTTCCAGCATACGCGCAGCGTCTTCCACCGCGCTTATGCATTCCGGTGCCACCTCGGTGTTATAGGGCGAAGAGGTGAAAACACCGATACGCAGCGGTTCCGGCGATTTCTGCATCAGTTCGCTGAAGGGCGACTCCGGCCGCGGGATCATGAACGGATCACCGATTGCCGGCCCTGCCAGCACGTCCAGCATGGCAGCGCTGTCCCGGACCGTGCGGGTGACCACATGATCCGCAGAGGCGCCGGTCCATGCTTCACCGGCGTAGGGCCCGGAGGAAATTCGACCCCGGGAGGGTTTCAGGCCGAACAGTCCATTGTAGGCCGCCGGAATGCGGATCGATCCGCCGCCGTCATTCGCCCCTGCCATGGGCACAATCCCCGCCGCTACAGCAGCCCCGGATCCGCCGCTGGAGCCCCCTGGCGTGCGCGCCGTATTCCAGGGATTGCGGGTTGCCCCCCAGAGCTCTGACTCGGTCACGCCCTTGAGACCGAATTCCGGCGTCGCGGTGCGGCCCAGAAATACCAGCCCGCCCTCGCGGGCGCGGCGCACATACTCGGAGTCCTGGCTGGCGATGTTATTTTTCATTCCCCGGCTGCCAAACGTGCAGGGCTGACCCTGCTGTTGCTGCATCAGATCTTTAAGCAGCATTGGCACGCCACAGAAGGTACCATCCTCAGGGAAAGACTGTTTCTGTGCTTCTTTAAACTGGGGATGGCAAATGGCATTCAGCCGATCGTTCACAGACGCTGCGCGTTCGATGGCCGCATCGCACACCTCACCGGCGGTGACCTCCCTGCGACGGATCAGGTCAGCGAGAGCAACGGCATCGAATCGAAGGTATTCGGACTGGTTCATGAGAGTTTCCGTTTTTTATTGTGCTTTGATGGGCATTATTGCACCGATTGCCGGTGCCAGCGAACCACCGGAACCAGAGAAAGACTGGGTCACTGTGGTTCGCGACTCGCCCTATTGGGCCAGTCAGGGCGTTTACGACAACATCACCACCATCCGGCGCTGGGTGCTGAAAGAGCGTGGATTCTGCTCAAAGCCTGACCGCCACATTCTGTTCGACCGCCGGGGCGAATTTCTTGGCTATATCGATGACGGCGACACTCGTGAGGCTACCCAGACAAGGCTTAACGAGACAAGGGCCTCGCTGGCCGTCAAAGGCAAGGTAAAGGACTGGACACCCGGCAGCCTCAACGACACTGGATACCCGTTTGCGCTGTCCTGCCTGCAGCCGCATGTTGATCTATCGGCGGCCGTTGACCGCTACCTCGGGCGCTCTGAAACCGATCGCCTGTGGGGCACCTGGGACGATCTGAACTTTGCCTCCCGGGAGCAGCCCCGCTCACTCCACCAGGCGCTTATGTACGTTTATGAAACCCGCATTGGTCAGCAGCGACTTGACCTGCCTGCCAAGGTGCCCCGCTACCTGGGCGGCCAGGTCCTGATTGAAAGCAGCGGACAGGTACGCGCACACTCCACGGCCAACGCCAAAGGCATCCTGCAGCTGTCGCCCTCGGCTCTGAACGATTGCCGGATCAAGCCGGTCAATCACTGGCATCGCCTGGCGCAGGTGGATTGCGCACTGAAACTGATGCAGCAGAACGCCCGCAATCTCGAGCCTGCTTTCCTCGAACGCTTCGGGCATTTACCGGCCGCAAAACGCAATCAGCTGTATACCCTGCTGCTGGTACAGGCATACCACGGTGGTGTCGGCCGGGTTACGTCGCTATTGAACGACGAACAGCTATCCAGACCCGCGGCCTACTTTGCCCGTGAGCACAAGGCATTCAGCGCGGGCGACATTCTCTTCGGCATGATTTTCCACAACCTGGGACGGGACCGTCTGGGGCTGGCATCGCTCTATTACGTGGCCGATGTGCAACTGGCCACCGAGGCTCTATGCGCTACCAGCGCGCTGGCTACCGATCCGTTCTGCCAGTGATGGCAGGCCCGACCTTGACCGAGGACCCTGAAACCCGATCCATCGGAGGCTGAGTGGAACTGACCTTTCTGCCGGAGTCCCTGAATCCCGGCCTTGCCATGGGGCTGATGCTGGCGTCTGTCATTACCTCCATGATCACCGCCAGCCTGGGGGCAGGCGGCGGGCTTCTGTTGCTGGTACTGATGGCACTGTGGATTCCGCCAGCGGCGATTATTCCGGTGCACGGCATGATTCAGATGGGGTCCAACGCAGGTCGGGCGGCGCTGACCTGGCGACACACCGACTGGCGGGCAATTGCGGCTTTCGCCCCGGGTGTAATCGTCGGTGCAGGCATTGGCGCCTGGCTGTTGATAGATCTTCCGGAACACCTTTGGCAGCTGACCATTGCCGTATTCGTCCTCTATCTCTGTTGGGGACCGGCTCTGCCCAAGGGCGCTTTCGGTCGCCCCGGTATTTTCCTTGCGTCAGCATTGACCAGTTTCATCAGCCTGTTTGTCGGCGCCACCGGGCCGCTGGTCGCGGCCTTTATCAAACAGATGCACGAGGATCGCTTCATAACCGTGTCCACCTTCGCCACGGCCATGAGCCTGCAACACGCCCCCAAGGCACTGGTATTTGGCCTGGCGGGTTTCGTGTTCCACGAGTGGCTGGTGTTTATAGTGGCGATGATTGCGTTTGGCTTTGCCGGCACATGGCTGGGGCTGCACCTTCTGCGCTCGGTGAGTAACCGGCACTTTCAGCGTATTTTCAATATCGTACTGACCTTGCTGGCTGTGCGGCTGCTCTGGCAGGCCGGGCAATCAGCCCTCTGGTGGTGAAGGCATAACCACCACCCGGTTACGGCCCTGGGCTTTCGCCGCATAGGCACCCTCGTCAGCGCGGGCCAGAACGTCCCGGATACCGGAATCGGCAGGGGCAAGCGCCGTCAGCCCGATGCTGGCAGTCACCCCATAGCTACGGCCCTCCCTGTCCAGCCTGAGCGCTTCTATTTCCACGCGAATGGTCTCGGCCAGGTCCCGGGCTCGTGGCAAACCACAGTTCGGCAGAACAATGCCGAACTCATCGCCACCCATCCGGGCCACCGTGTCAGACTGGCGGACCGTATTCACCAGCACTTCTGCCAGGTGCACCAGCAAATCGTCACCCAGCAGGTGCCCGCCCTCGTCGTTGACCGGTTTGAAGTAATCCAGGTCAATCAGCATCAGCACGCTGTCATTGGTGCGGGGTGACATCTCGGTCAGACACCGGGCCAGAGACGTGTTGAAGGCCCGGCGGTTCAGCAGGCCGGTCAGGCTGTCGTGGGAAGCCTCCCAGGACAGCCGCTCTTCTTCACGGCGGCGATCGCTGTCATCCCTGATCACAAACACCACGCGATGGCGATCACTGCCTGGCCTCAGGTGCAGCACCGCCAGGGTGATATCAAAACTTTCCTGCCGGGCGTTATGGAGGGTTACGTAAAGGTTTTCCTGATCGTCACCGTTCAGAAAGTCCTCGGCCGTCCAGGTGCGCCTGTCGTCGGTGATCCTGACCTGATCGAAAAAATTCGCCTTCCTGTCAAGGTCGCTCATTCCCATGAACTCGCCTACGGCGGCGTTGGCATACCGGATGGCGCCAGTCATGTCGATCATCAGCACGCCTTCCTGAAGTGCCCCCAGAATGCTCGACGCGCGGGCCTGCTCGTCCGCAAGCTGGCTTTCGATCGCCAGTTCGTGGGTAATATCACGGACCACAGACACGGTGCCCAGGGTTTTTTCCTCAGTGTCGATGACCGCCGTCATCACATCGGCCCACACCAGACCACGGTGCAGACTTTTCAGCCGGAACCGCGCCCGGAAGGTATCGTGATTGTGCAGCGACCGGTACCAGGCTTCCATGGCGCTTTGCCGGTCTTCTTCATACACTCCATCAATCAGGATCGTCTGTTGCAGGTCATTAGAGGCCACGCCAAGGATCTGCTCAAACGCCGGGTTGGCAAATTCGATGCGGCCCAGTACGTCTGTCTGGACAATACCAATCGGCGCACTCCGGGTCAGTGAGCGAAAAAACGCCTCGCGCTCCACCAGGGAGGCCAGCACCTCGTCCCGCTCTTCCATAACCGTATTGAAGGTTTCCGCAACCCGTCGGATTTCCGTGCCTCCCAGTTCATCAACAGGAAGAGTGCGAACGCCCAGATGGCGATCACTGATCTGGCGGCCCAGCAATTTCAGCGGCGCCATCAGGCGACGGAACACCAGCAGTGCCGTTGGCAATCCCACCAGCAAAACGCCAAGCAGCACCAGAATAAAACTGTCGGTCAGTCGATGAACGGGGCCATAGGCCTCGCTGGCGGGCCAGACCGCCGACACATACCACGGCACCTGGGACAGTTGCCTTACCGCCATAATGGTTGCCACACCCTGAGCGTCGAAAGACTGGGTCGCACCCTCAAAGCCCTCCATCGCCGCCCTGACCTGCGGACTGTCCACCTGTACCGGAACCATCGACTGGCCGGTGCCCGCGTGGGTCAGCAGCATACCGTTACGGGTGGCCACCGTGACATAGCCGGTCTTGCCAATGTCTATGCCGCTGGACTCGGTCATGAAGTTATCACTGTCCAGAAACACTCCACCGGCGATCACACCGATGAAGCGCTGACGGTGGTCAAATATCGGGGCCGTCATCATCAGCGCCGGTTTGTCCCGATAGCCGGATATGAACGGCTGACTGATCACCGACGTCAACTGGCGGGAAGTTTCAGCAAAGTAGGGCCGCTGAGACACGTTCATTCCAGGGGTGCCGAGAAATTCGGGGTAACTTGCAATCAAATCGCCATTGGCAGCGAACAGAAATACGCCATCGAACAAGTGTTGCAGTGCAATATCGCGGCGAACAAACACGTCGCCACGGCTTTCCAGAACGTCCTGGTCTACGGTCAGGTTCTGCGCAACATGGGCAAGCGTGTCGCGCCGTCTTGCAAGGCGGGCATCCAGATCGCCTGCCACCAGCTCCGCAATGGTCGAAACCTGCTGCCTCGTCTGGGCCTCAAGTTCCGCCCGGGAAACCCAGGAGCCGAAGACCACCACCGCCAGTGTCGACAGAATGATGCCGGCAACCATGAAAAGCACGGCACGGTTTACCAGGCTGGCGAACCAGCGTTTGATCAGCATGCGCTTACAACCATTCCCTTTTACTGAGCTGAAGTTTAACAGAATCCCGGAAAGGCGCGGGTTACAGAGCTTGTAAGTTTAACCGCAATCATTATCATTACGGACTGCGATTAATTTGGAGCTGTCATGTTTCAGGCACTGATTCCGGAAAACCCGTTCTCATCCGGCCCACCGGCCCAGCTTCTGGAGATGGGCGGACCGGTCATGATTGTGCTCATTATCATGGCACTGGCAGGCCTGATAACCTTTGTCTACCTGATGCTCTACGGTGCGCTGTTCGCACCACGCCATACCCGGCCCATCCGGCAATCAGTGCAAGACTGGAAAACACGTCCCCATGAGAGCATCACCCGGCAGCTTCGCAATCAGGCCCGGGGCCTCAGCCGTCTGAATCCATTGCACCACCTTGCGCTGACGGCGATGGAAAGCACACTCCGGCGCGAACCTGCCGAACAGATCAGGGCGTCGGTTTCGCAACAGGCCCAGCAATCTCTCATTCCTTTTGAGGCACCCCTGAAAATCATTGAAGTCATTGCGGCACTGGCACCGCTGCTGGGCCTGCTGGGCACTGTGATGGGCATGATGGAAGCGTTCAGCACCATGGCATCCGCAGAAGGCAGGGCCAGCGCCTCGCAGCTGAGTGGCGGTATCTATCAGGCGCTCACCACCACCGCCGCCGGTCTGATTGTCGCCATTCCCTTTGCGGCGCTGGCCGCGTGGATAGAATTTCGCCTCAGGCGTATTCACGCTACGGTCAACAGCGTGCTTGTGGAAGTGCTCGCCATAAATCCCGCAAGCCAGGCCGAGGTTCCTTTAAAGGACGAAGCGCCGCTAACGGACACACCCGCAACCGTTAGCGCCGGCCAGTCTGCATCGGATGCAAGTGCAGCCCGGACAGAGTGGGAGAGCGAACCCGCTGTGGCCAATGCAACTCGTTGAACCCCGGCCAGCCCGTCCGCTGGCCATCCGCATGACACCGCTTATTGATGTGGTATTCATCCTGCTTGTGTTCTTTATGCTGACCACACGGCTGCTGCCGGTTAGCCTGCTGGAAGTCAGTACCGGGATACAGAAGCCGACCGGTTCATCACCGGGCGAGCCAGTGCCGGAGCTGACAATCCTGCCTGACCGCAAACTGCAGTGGAACGGGCAGAAACACGGGCTGGACACACTGGTCACCCGGCTTTCGGACGCGGGTATCGGCCGGGTCAATCTGGTCGCGGCACCTGAAGCGACCGTTCAGGATTTCACCCTGGCGCTGAGCACTCTTACTGCCCGTCGCATCGAGCCGCGCTGGCGGCGGACCCCGGCAGGTGATGGCCCATGAAGGAACTGGTACCGACGCTTTCAATAAGCCGTAAATCGCTGATGGAGAGGGTGGAAGACGCCCTGCTACCGCTGATCAACCTGGTTTTCCTGCTGCTGATGTTTTTTATTGTGGCGGGGCAGATGCAGAACCGCGCACTTCCCGACCTGCCGGGAACAGTTGCGGAAGACGCAAGCAACAGAACCGAGGCTGACCTGGTCGTTCTGGCCTCGGGAGACTGGCAGGTGGCCGGCCGGACCGTCGATGCGGAAACCCTGGCCCGGCATCTGCCGGCCGCCACGAAAAGCCCCTCACTGAACATCGGCGCGGCCGCCGGTACCACCATGTCAGAACTTGAAACCCTGCTCGGCCTATTGGCTGCCGGGGGCTACCGTGATGTCGTGCTGCTGACAGAGCCGTCAGGCAGATGAAGTCTGCGGCATCCACTCGCCGGTTACTGGTACTGGTGTCGGTTGTGGTGACTCTGGGAGCACTCGCGCTCTTGGTACCTGCCGACGTTCCGCAAATCCGATTGCCCGGCTCCGCCAACGTCAACCAGGCGCCGGCGGTAAGAATCAAACTGGCAGGCCCGCAAAAGCCAACTGCAGATCCGGAACCCAATCCGGAGCCCGAGTCAGAACCAGAGCCCGAGCCCGAGCCTGAACCAGTGCCTGAACCCGAACCAAAACCGGAGCCTGAACCTGAACCTGAACCGGAACCGGAACCGGAACCGGAACCAGAGCCTGAACCCGTGGAGCAAACTGCCGAGGCCAGTATTCAGAAAACAGACGCATCGTCAGACGAGGTCAATGAGACAGAAGCCGCGGAAGAAAACAGCGGCCAGCAGGTAGAGCTCAATGCCGGCGAGTCTTCGGAAGTGGACAGCTACCTTTCCAGGCTCGGCCGCCACCTGAGCCGGTTCTACGAATACCCCCGCCGCGCCCGCCGGCTGGGCCAGCAAGGTTCCCCCGTGGTGCTATTCGAGTTCAACCGCGACGGTGTCCTGGTGCGCCATTCCCTGAGAAAATCCTCGGACCACACGCTGCTGGACAGCGCCGCACTGGACATGCTGAAGGCGGCCGAGCCCTTGCCAGCGGTGCCGGAGGCTATGAAGGGGGAAAGTTTCACCTACGCCCTGCCGGTCAGGTTCAGCCTGCGCTGAGTAATTTTTTACCTGCTCAGCAAAATATCGCCCAAAACCCAGCAAAGGATTGCCTGCTAAACCTGGCCACTCCAGCGAATTATCTCTTACTTATTGTTATATAAAGTGTTTTCAATTCTGGCACGCCCTTTGTTTTGTATTGAGTGTCCAGGGAACAACCTCGGGACATTCACCCATTCAAACGTCATGGAGCAGACTATGCCAACTCCCTGTTATATCAACATCGAAGGCCAGACTCAGGGCAACATCACCGCCGGCGCATTCACCTCCGATTCCGTAGGCAATATCTACGTTGAAGGTCATGAAGACGAAGTGCTGGTTCAGGAATTCAGCCACGTTGTCACCGTTCCGACTGACCCCCAGTCAGGCCAGCCTTCCGGCCAGCGCGTTCACAAGCCGTTCAAGTTCACCTCGGCGCTGAACAAAGCCACCCCGCTTATGTACAACGCACTGGCGTCCGGTGAAATGCTGCCGAAGGTCGAGCTGAAGTGGTATCGCACCTCTGTCGAAGGCAAGCAGGAGCACTTTTTTTCTACCATTCTGGAAGATGCCACCATCATCGACATCAACTGCACCATGCCCCACTGCCAGGACGGAGCCAGCGCGGACTTCACCCAACTGGTGACTGCGTCCCTGTCCTACCGCAAGGTAACCTGGGAACACGCCGTTGCCGGCACGTCCGGTTCTGACGACTGGCGTTCGCCGGTCGAAGCGTAGGCCTCTGGCAGAATGCCCGGGTCCAATGCCCCGTCGGCGATGAGTCGTTCGGGGCATTGCTTTTTCTGCAACGGGCAAATGCAGTATCCTCTTCGCTATGAGCAAAACGCCCTCCCATTCCCGCCAACTCGGCGATCTTATGTGCACCGTGACCGAACAGGTTCTGTGGTCGCCGGCTTCAAGCCGTCTGGTGTGCCGTGTGGGTTCGGGGCAGGCTACTTACCATCGGTTCGACACCCGCACGGGCCAGCACCGGATTACCTATGGCGCGCGAATGATCGAGGCCAAACACCGGCCGGAAACGGCCAGTGGCTGGCTTTCAAGCCGGGAAATCCAGCGGCGGGGGTATTTTGGCGGGCAGCTCAGCACACTCAACCTTCTGGCCCACACCTGCTGCCACGAATTTGCCCATCTGCTGCAGCACAGTGCCGGGCAGCGTTTTCGGGGGTCGGTGCATAACCGGCACTTTTACCGCATTCTGGATGAGCTTCACACCAGTGGCCGGGCGCGTGCCACACGGGAGGCGTTATCCGGTCAGGCTGCGCAGCGCGGGCTGGCATTGCCGGACGATGAATTCGGCCTGACAGAGACCGGCACTGATGTCGGCAACTGGGCCATTGGCGATGCCGTCGTTTTTGCGGCCGGCGCCCATGAACGTGAGGGAGAGATTCTGCGGGTGAACCGCAAAACCTGCACCGTGCGCGGAACCGGGCGATCCCGTGGTCTTCGTTACCGCGTGCCCATGCCGTTGCTGCGCAGGCGTGTGGGGTAAAATTCAACTCGCTCGGGCTTCTTCGCTATTGCCCGATAAGGTCGTCCAGCGGAATTTCAGCGCTAAAGCCGTGCACGCTGCCCCGACTCTGGGCAGGTTTTGACGCCCACGACGCCACTCAAGTGCCATGGCAATCCCAAGGTACTGATTTTATTGAATGCAAACTTTGGCACGAAGATCGCTAGAGAAATAGTGGATCAGCACGGATGTCTACCCCGGCCACAGGATTGGCCGGTCCGCTCAGATCATTGTTGTTGGCATTGGCGCCGGACCAGCTATGTCCCCTCGGGGACTGGCTGCTCCGGTTTTTTTTGTTGTCGCGACGCAGAAGCGGCGGCTCCCTCAGGCCCGGGAGGCCGGCGCCGAATCACGATTGCGGCGCCACCCCAGAACCACCACCATCAGCGCCGGCAGGAAGGTCAGCGTGACCGTCGCCGCCCCCAGCAGACCGAAGAGCACAATAGCCCCTACGCCACGATAGAGCTCGGTGCCTTCGCCGGGCAGGAACACCAGCGGCGACAGCCCGCAGATGGTGGTCAGGGTGGTCATCGCGATGGGCCGCAGGCGGGTTTCAACGGCCATCACTACTGCATCGACCACCGAAGTTGCGTGGTGGCGCAGGTTCTGTCGGGCCTGCTCAACCACCAGAATCGGATTGTTCACCACGGTACCCATCAGAATCAGAAAGCCCAGCATGGTGATCATGTCGAACGGCTGGCTCAGGGGTCGCAGCCCGATCATCGGCAACAGGCCGCCCACCAGGTTCATCAGCGACAGCCCCACAATACCGCCAGCAATGCCCAGCGGAATCGCGGTCAGAATCAGCAGCGGGAAGCCCCAGTGTGCAAAAATGGCCACCAGCAGCAGGTACACGATCACCAGTGCAATCAGGAAATTGCCGGTCAGCGCTTCTTTGGTGGCATTGAGCTGGTCGCTGGCGCCGGAGATATCGATGGAGACATCCAGGGGAATTTCACCGCTGTCACGCATGGCGCCCAGCAGCTCGGTCTTTACACGCTCCACGCCAACTTCCAGTGGCACATCACCCGGCGGAATCACATTCAGGGTGACGGTGCGGCGTCCATCCAGCCGTCTCACGGTGCTGGTATCCACGGTCTCTTCAATGCTGGCAAGATTCGATAACGGCAGAGTTGCACCCTGAGGGGTGTGAACCATCACATCAGACAGCTGGCTCAGGCCGGGATTGCGCCCGTCGCTGCCGTACAGGTAGATGTCGATCTTGTCGTCTTCAAGAAAGAAGTCATCGACATAGGAGCCTTCCGTCAGAGAGGCCACGGTAAAGCCGATGGCCTCGGTGTTCAGCCCCAGCTCCGCGGCGCGATCCCAGTCCGGGCGCACCTGAATCAGCGGTTGCGCCAGTGAAAGCGTGGCCGGTCGGCTCTGGATACGGGGGTTATCGAAGATGCTCCGGGCACGGTCGTAGGCAATGTTCGCCACCCGGTAAATCGACACCAGGTCCGGGCCGGAGATATCCAGGTTGATGCTGCGGGTACCGCCGTCGTTGCTGGAGATGATCGAGCCTTTGGCCGCAAACGCCCGCATGCCGGGAAACTGCTCGTAAAAGCCGGTGATCTGCTCCATCAACACATCGATATGATCCGGGTTGATGGTTTCGGCGATGATTCGAATGCTTGTCGGCGTGGCCTCCAGGTTGAGGTAGGCCATGGGCGGCACCGGGGTGTCGCCGCTCAGGTAGGGCTCCGGGCTGGCATTCACGTGGGGCAGGAAGTAATCCTCCACCTGCTGGGCGATACCGGCCATTTCGTCCAGATTATACCCAGGCGGGGCGTTCATGTACGCGAAGGTTTTGGGCTCCTCACCTTCCGGCAGATACTCGGCCGGCGGCGTCAGGACCAGAATCACCCACAGGCTCACCCCGACCGTGCCAGCAATCACCACCAGACGCCTCAGTTTGCCGCTCACCATCCAGCGAACCGCCCTGACAATCGCTCCGGCCCAGCCCCCGGACACCACATTGCCCTGGGCATCCGCCTGGTCACTGCGGGTGCCAAAATCCAGCCGGGCGCTGAGTGTAGGAATCACCGTCACGGCGATCAGCATGGAAGCCAGAATCGCCGCTGAAATGGCAATGGCGACATCCGAGTACAACTGGCCGGCTTCTTCCTCGATGAACAGGATCGGCAGAAACACAAGCATGGTGGTTGTAGTCGACGCCAGAACCGCAGGCCAGACCTCTTTCACGCCCTTGAGTGCCGATTCAAACCGGTCCAGGCCCAGGCGCCGGTGTCGCTCGATGTTCTCCAGCACCACGATGCTGTTATCCACCGTCATGCCGATGGCAAAAGCCACCCCGGCCAGGGAGATCACGTTGATGGTGCGGCCGGTGATCATCAACCCCATAAACGCCGCAATAGCGCACAGGGGAATACCGATGACGCCGGTCAGGGTGGCCCGTCCAGAGCGCAGAAACAGGAACATGACCAGGGTCGCAAAGACGGCACCAATGCCCAGGTTGGTCCAGACGTTGGCAATGGATGCTTCCACGTAGCGGGCGTCGTCCGCCGTCAGCGCCAGCTTCATGCCCTCCGGCTCCAGCACGTCTGCGTTGATACGCTCAACTTCCTCGAGCATCAGCCGCTTGATCTGAAGCACGTTGGAGCCGGCTTCCCGGCGCACCGACAGGCTGATCGCCCGCTGACTGTCGATCCACGACAGCTCGCGAATACGGGAGTGGCCCTGTTTCACCGTGGCCACCTGGGATAGCCGCACCACGCTGTCGCCATCCCGGGCCACCACCAGGTTGCGCAGTTCCTCCAGATCCCGGAACCGCCCCACGGTTCGCAACAGGTAGCGGCGCTTGCCGGCTGCCACTTCACCACCGGACACGTCCTGGTTACGCTCTTGAATGGCATCCCGCAGATCCAGCAGGGTCAGGCCACGCTGGGCCAGGGCGGCTTCGTCCACCAGAATCTGCATCTGGCGATCGGCGCCACCGCCCACGGAAACTTCGGAAACACCGGGCACGCTTTCCATTCGCGGACGCACGCGATCCTCAACAAAATCCCCCATCAGCTCGATGTCCAGCTCCCGTGGGTTACCCGGCAAGGTGGTGATGCGGAAATACATGAACGAGTTGGAAGAAAAGGAGGCGGCCACAATTCTCGGCTCATCCACATTCCGGGGATAGTTTGACACCTGGCTCAGGGCATTGTTGACCTGGATCAGGGTTTGCGTAATGTCCACACCAAACGGGAACTCCAGTTCGATCTGGGCGGAACCGCTGGAGGCGCTGGACACCATTTCGCTGAGGTTGGGCACGTTGCGCAGGTATTGCTCCTGCTCAATCAGGATTTCTTTTTCGATATCCTGGGGCGTGGCGCCGGGCCACTGGGTTTCGACGGTGATGGTTCGGGTTTCCAGATCCGGAATCATCTGGATGGGGATTCGGAACGCGGCCACTGCGCCGATCACGGCAAAAATCAGCGTAATCACCGTCACCAGAGTGCCGTGGCGTATGACTCCCGAGAACATCAGCGGGCACTCCGTTCTGCCAGTCTTACCTGAGTGCCTTCACGCAGGGATTCGTTGCCGCGGACAACCACTTGCTCACCGCCGTCAAGACCGCTGAGCACTTCGACCCGATTGCTGAAGCTGACACCCAGCGCCACGCGCTTCTCCCGAACCTGGTAAAAGTCTTCGTCAGAAGGCGTTGCAATCCAGACGGTGGTCCGTCCTTCCGGATAACGGTTGATGGCATCCCGCGACACCGTCAGGCCCTGCTCGCCGGTGCTCACCTGCAGAACGCCCTCAACGGACATCCCGGGTAACAGGGTCAGCGACTCCGGACCTCTGGCCCGCAGCAGAAACGTCCGGGACTGGGCATCGGTCACCGGAACCCGCGTTACAATTTCCCCTTCGACGGCGGGGCGACCGGGCAAACCGGGCTGAACCAGTAAGCGCGACTGGTCGGACAGGCGGTCGTAATAGCTCTGGGGCACAGGGAAATCCAGCCGGAGATTGGAGGTGTCCACCAGCGTCATCAGCTCGTTACCCGGCACCACCCACTCCCCAAGGTCCACTGCCCGCTGGCTGATCACACCGGAAAACGGTGCGCGAACATTATGGCGATCCAGTTCCACCTGCAATCGGCCGCGCCGGGCCTGCAACTGCGCCACCGAAGCCCTGGCGGCCCCAAGATCGTTTTCCCGGCTGCTGACTTCCGTAGCCGCGATGTTACTGCCCGCCCCCAGGGAACGGGCCTCGCCCAGCCTGCGCCGGGCCTCCGCCAGCCGCACCTGGGCCTCGTCCAGGGCCGCGCCGGCCTGGTCCCGCTCAAATTGCGCCGTCTCATCGTCGAGGGCAATCAGCAGGTCTCCCTCGGATACCCGGTCGCCGGTATCCGCTGCCACCCGTTCGATCAGCCCGGCCACAGCCGCCGAAAGCCGGGAACGCCGAAGCGCACTCACGGTGCCGTTAAGCTTGACCTCGCTAATGATCTCCGACTTTGAAACCGGCTCCAGCGCGACACTGGGCCGACTCTGGGCCGATGCCTGAACGGCAGAAAAGATCAGCAGCGTGGCCAACAGGGCCGAGTGCCGTAAAGACGATGTCACGAGTGCGCTCCCTATCCGATGATTCCCCGATGGAGGTGAGACGAAGTGTGTCAGAGTTACGTGCCAGAACCCCGGGCAGACCTTTTACCACGGCGTTGTTGCGGTAGAAAAAGAAACGGTGAGAGCTTTCACCCATCCACAATTACTGCAACACTGAAAATCGAATCATGATTTAACAACAGAACCATAATCAAAACAAAAAGAGTGTCCGTCATGAAACGACTGAGCCCGGTTGATCAGGTTTTTCTCTGGCTGGAAAAACGCCAGCAGCCCATGCACGTGGGCGGGTTGCAGCTTTTCAGGATTCCCGACGACGCTGGCGACCACTATGTAGCCGACCTGGCGGACTCTTTGCGGTCCCAGACCGAGGTAACGGCGCCCTTCAACCTGAAACTGACCAGCAGATTCGGCCAGGCAGGCTGGACCGAAGACAAGGAGCTGGATCTTGAGCACCATTTCCGGTTTGAAGCCCTGCCGACCCCGGGGCGTATACGTGAACTGCTGACGCTGGTATCGGCCGAGCACAGCCACCTGATGGACCGGGAGCGGCCGCTCTGGGAGCTTCACCTGATTGAGGGCTTCGGGGAACGCCAGTTCGCCATGTACACCAAGATTCATCACTCACTGGTAGACGGCGTCTCGGCCATGCGCCTGTTCCAGAAAATGCTGACCAGTGATCCGGACAAGCGCAACATGCCGGCCATCTGGTCCATGCCCAGGAGCAAAAAAGGCAGCAAAGATCAGGATGAACTGTCCCTGTGGCGGAACGTTTCACACATGCTGGGGGCATCGGGCAAACAGCTCGGCACTCTGCCCGGAGTCAGCCGTGCGTTACTGCAGACCGTCCGCGAGGCCCGCAATCACCCGGTGTATCAGTCCATCTTCCACGCGCCACCGTGCATTCTGAACCAGAAAATTACCGGTTCCAGGCGATTCGCAGCGCAATCCTATTCCCTGCCGCGGATCAAAGCCATCTGCAAGGCCAGCGGAACCACCATCAACGACGTGGTCATGGCCATGAGTGCGTCGGCACTGAGGGCATTTCTGTTGAATCAGGATGCCCTGCCGGCAAAACCGCTGGTGGCCATGGTACCGGTGTCGCTGCGACGGGACGACAGTGCCGGGGGCAATCAGGTGGGTATCATTCTGGCGTCCCTGGGCACGCATCTGAGCGACGCCGCCGAACGGCTGGACTACATCCACAGGGATGTACAGACGTCAAAGGCCCGTTACGCAGACATGACACCGGAAGAAATTCTGAACTACACCAGCATGATGCTGGCGCCTGCCAGTTTCCAACTGCTGACCGGGCTGGCGCCAAAATGGCAGACCTTCAACGTGGTGATCTCCAACATACCGGGCCCCAGCGAAAAGCAGTACTGGAACGGCGCCGAGATGATCGGCAGCTATCCGGTGTCGATTGCCATGGACCGGCTGGCCCTGAACATGACCCTGAACAGCTATGGCGACCACATTGAATTCGGCCTGATCGGCTGCCGTCGCACCCTGCCCAGCCTTCAGCGCATGCTGGACTATCTGGAGGACGGGTTAACGGAGCTGGAACAGGCCTGGGGAATCTAGAGACCGCCCGCAATTTCCCGGTTGCGGGTGGAAATCTGCTCATTCATGGTCCAGAAGTCGTACAGCACACCCACCAGAAACAGGCCGCCGGTCAGCAGATACAGAATGCCGGTCAGCCACTTGCCCATATACATCCGGTGGACACCCAGAACGCCAACGAAGGTCAGCAGAATCCAGCTGACATTGAAGCTGACCAGGCCGTCTTCAAATTTTATATCGGCCTCCCGGTCCATGGCGGGAATCAGGAACAGATCGATGATCCAGCCGATAAACAGCAATCCGAGGGTGAAAAACCAGATAGTGCCGGTAATGGGCTTACCATAGTAAAAGCGGTGAGCCCCGAGAAAACCAAAAATCCAGAGCAGATAGCCGATAAGTTTACTATGTGTGTCCTGGTTGGTTGCCATTAACGGGGATCCTTCTGGCTTCTGTGAGGGTCTGCGAATTGTACCGCCAGGGCATGCTTTTTGTAACGCCAGGCTCAGAATTTCGCTGGTCCGGCGACCTATCCCAGCAGGTTATCAAGCGGCTGCTGATACCCCGGTGCAAATACTTCGAGAAAGTAAATAACTTCCGGCAATCCGTCTGCTTCGAGTTTCCTGCGAATATGGCCGGCGGCCGGCTCGAACTCCTTGTTACCGGCCTGCATTTCTGCCTGACACTTCAGCAGCGCCGACAGCCGGTCAGCTGCCTTGATCAGCTCTTTTTCCTCGGCAGACCAGGTTGATTCGCGTATATAGGGCGCAAATTCAGGCTGCAGGTCTGTGGGAAGCAGCGCCAGAAGTTCCGCTTCTGCCTTGTGCTCAATATCGCCAAACGCCTCTCTCATGACTTTCGAGTGATACTTCACCGGGGTGGGCATATCACCGGTGATGACCTCGGTTGCGTCATGGTAGAGAGCCGCGGCGGCAACACGGTCAACGTTCACCGTGCCGCCAAAATGCCGGTTGCGAATGATGGCCAGCGCGTGGGCCAGGGTGGCCACTTCCCAACTGTGGGTGGCTACGTTTTCTTCAATGGCGTTGCGCATCAGCCCCCAGCGCCTGATCCATCGAAGCCTGGAGATATAAGCAAAAAAATGGCTCAACGGGCGGCCCATTAACAATCACTCCTGTTTTACCTTTGTTTTCTCATTGCGCTTTTGGGCTTCCATATGCAGTGCTATTCTGAATGCGGATTTTATTTTTGCATGCACTGCAGGGAGCAAGGCACCCATGTTATTCAAACGCGCAATTGTGCTTTTCGTCTGCGTGCTGATTGTCGGCTCAACGGCCTTGCTCGCATCGCCAAAAACCAGCGTCAGGGTTGGCGTTTACAATTTTCCACCGATTGCCATGGTAGACCAGAATAACAAGGCAAAAGGCTTTCTCGGTGAACTTCTCAAAGAATTTCGGGGCCTGAACGAAAACCTGTCTTTCCAGATAGTCCACACATCCCCGAGCCGCCGCCATCTCGATTTCAGAAACGGCCTTTTCGACGTCATTTTCTTTGAAAACCCCAATTGGGGCTGGAAATCCGAGGCCGTCAATATATCTTCCGCCCTTCTCAGAGACGATGAGGTCTATATCGCCCTGAAAAAAGAGGGGCGGAACCAATCATTCTTCGACACCCCTGCTAAAAAGCGGATCGTGGCTATTGCCGGTTATCACTACGGCTTTGCCAAGCTTGAAACCGACAGTTCAAAGCTCAGACAGCAGTTTGATATAGAGCTCTCCCACAGCCATCAGCGCAATCTGGAACTGATCAGGGCAGACCGACCGTCAGTGGCCGAAGTGGCCATTGTCAGCCGTTCTTTCCTGGAGGCCTATTTTGTCCGTTTTCCGGACCGACGCTCCGAATTCCTGGTGTCCGACGCGTTGGACCAGTCCTACGAGCTCAGCGTGATAACCCGCAAGGAAGGCACGTTCGACACCAGCCTCATCGACAGGTTGATGCAGCCACTGATAGAGAACGGCCGCTATCAGGCACTGGTTCATAGCCATGGCTTGCAGCTACCGGACAGACTGGCTCGAAGGCGTTGAAATTAACGTGCTTCGAGCTCGAAATTGACCTTCACCGCGCCGGCTTCATCCCGCGCGGCATCCTGCATGGGCTCCAACAGGAATAATTGGCCGTCCGGAATCTCAAAATCTTCCCGCAACGCCTCGGCAAGCCACACACCCCGAGACCTGGCAAGATCCGCCAGCATCCCGGAAGGCAGCTCCACCCGGGACACCAGACGATCCACCAGAGCCCGCTCCCAGGATGGCTCACTGAGACTGCTACGCTCTATACCTTCAGCCTCCGCCACCTGCTGGCGGAAGGCCGTCAGCGACTGTTCGAAACCTGATGTCTGGTAGCGCGACTCCAGGCGGGAAACACGATCCGCCGCTGACGATGTGTCACTGATACTCAGTTGCTCAATTAGTCTCTGTCGGCGCAGGACCTGACCATCGGCTTCCGGGGAGACGGCTCCGCGTACCTTCAGCAAAAGTGACGGCCGTTTATCCAGTGCGTCGGAGAGCACTTCAAGCTTCTCCCGGCTACCGGAAGCGATGGCAACAAGACCCGGCTGGAAGCTCACATAACCGAGGTCTTCCCCGGTGAGCCCGGTCATGTCTGCCAGTGAACCCAGAATATTGAAGGGCGACGTCGCAGCACGGGCCACCAGGTTCACAAATGTGCGCATTACCACGGGAGCAACGCTGAACTGAGGGTCGGACAGGTCCCCCTCTATAGGGAGGTCGATATCAATTACGCCGCTGCTGTCCCGTAATAGCGCCAGACCCAGCTTAACGGGTGCGTTCACCGCCTGCTCACTGGCAATAACCTCACCCAGTTCCATACGGTCGAGCAGTATATGGTTAGCGGCGCTGATGCTTGTTCCGGCAATTTCGTAATCCAGATTCAGGTCCAGCTTGCCACTCTGAATGCCATACCCCAGATAACGACCCACATAGGGCGACAGCGCAGGCAGGGACAGGTCATCCAGTTGCAACGTCACAGTGCTTAGATCGTCGGTGCCCAGCGCGCCGATGGATCCATCAACCTTGAGGCTGGCCAGGTCTCCGACCCGACCCTGAATGGACAGTTTTCCCTCCTGGGGGGCAACGTTGCTGACCCCCGCCACCGAACCGTTCAAACGGTCCAGGCGGGTTGAGAAAACCGGATCCAGCGTTTGATCCGTGTAGGAAACCTCGCCGCTTTCGAGCACTATCCGGCCAATACGGAAGATGAATCCTGCGCTTTCATCGTCGGTGCCGGAAGCTGAGGGGGGCTGTGAACCGGCTGAAGCTTCCGAGCCGGCTGAAGGCCCTGACTCAACGGACGGGAAAATCCGGGCCAGATTGTGCAGGCCACCCGATTCCCGGACCACCCTGACGTTGGGTTTCGACAGGGTGAGCGTACCGATCTCCAACCGCGCAGGCGAGAGGTTGTATTCCAGTGGTTCCATGCGGAGGTTCTGCCAGTCCAGAAGCGGCTCGTCCGAGTCTGCGAACCGTAAATCCAGCGAAGACACCTGACCGTTACCACTGAAGGTACCTGTCAGCGGTTCCTGCTGGTTGTCCAGGTTGAGGTTGCCATCCAGGCTCAGCAAACCATCTTCCAGTGCAAGATTGGTGACGGCACCAAGATAGGCGCTGAACTGGGTGAGGTTCATGTCAGCAACGCTGATCCCGGCTTCCAGGGTGAATGGCTGCAACGTGGTCTGGCCGCGAACGTTCATACGGCCGCCGTCGGCCAGCGCCAGCCCGGCTTCGTAATCCACCGGTTCCGCCAGCTCATGGGAGAGGCGCCCGATGGTCAGGTTCAGATCTTCGAGCGTGACATCAACGGCACTGGCGGGCTGGTTGTCGAGCCAGTTTATCTGTCCGTCCGTCAGTTCGACGCCGGCCAGGGACCAGCGGAACGGTGAGTCGCCGGAGGCGCTTTCCGGGGGCGTCTGGTTTTCGCTGCCATCGTTTTCTTCGCCATGAAAGGGCATCAGCAGATTCAGTATGCCGTCCCGGTTGCGCTCAAGCCCCAGGCGTAACTCGTCCACGTCCACCGTGCCCAGCGCCAGCTCACGGCCAACCAGGCTGAACTCAACGTCCGGAATTTGAATCTGCTCGGCGCGAAGCAACTCGCTCTCACTGTTGGCCTCAATAGCAAGCGCAAGGTCATCGAGTGTCACTTCGCCGCCCGACGTTGTCAGTGACAAACCCTCGCCGTAGCGGAATTCGTAATTCGAACTCACGGTCAGATTGCCGTCGCGCAGGACATAGGGCAGATAGGGCTTGAGGAAATGGCTCAGAGTGCTATAGCTGACATCGGCAACCCGCAGATACCCCGTCGAGTAGAAGGGCGCAACACTGAGATCCCCCTCCCATTCAACGGTCTGACTGCCGATTGCCGCCATCAGGTAGTAACTGCTCTCGCTGTCCGTTCTGGGCCAGGTCGCCAGATCATTAAGAGAGAGATCCAGAGGTAAGACCCGGAACTCCTCGGGCTCACCCTGGCTGAAATCCCGGAAGAGCACCTCGCCACCAGCGACCCGGAGTCGGTCGAGCAGCAGTCTGACCGGTTCAGACGCCTGATCAGCGGTTTCCGGCGGGGCATCGGCTGCCGGGTTGTTGGCCTGCCAGTCATTGGCAAAGTTGACGCTGTAATCGTCCCGCAGGTCCAGGCGGGCAAAGGGTTCGTCCAGTTCAAAATCCTGTAATGCCACAACGCCGGTAACCAGGCGCAGGAAGCCGAGGTTCAGATAAAGCCGGTCGAACGCCAGCACCGGCTCGCCATCGCTGTCGCTGGCTGCCAGCCCGGAAGCCTGGATGCTCATTGCAAACGGATTGACCTGCAGTTCCTCAATGGTTGCCTGCCAGCCCATATGTTGGGCCAACCGCTCGGGCAACGCCCGCTCCAGCCACCAGGGCAGAATCACAAAGCCTGCAAGCGCGTAGAGCAGAACCAGAACGAGGGCGATAACCGATAATTTGCGGGCCAAAACCAGATTCTCCTGCCGTCGAATAAAGCAAAGGGCACCGACTGGTGCCCTCCGTATTGCTTACAGGATAGTCTTCTGCCGACCGGTTTGTCAGCCGTTAGCGTTGCCGCGCTTCAGGAGCCGGTTCTGACCATGTTGGGGTCGTCCGCAAGATTATCAAAAGAACCGACCGAGTCCAGTGCGCCGGAAACCATCGCGGCCCGGATCAGACGGCGGCTTGAATGGCCGGAATCCGGATAGACTGACTGGCCAGCACGCCAGAGCACGGGTATTCCGGCCTCGGTTTTCAGCGCCGACAGTTTACGCAGGCGGCTGTACATAAAGCGATGCTCACTGCTCATCTGGTTATCCACCAGCAGGATGAACGAACTGTTAGAGTAGCGGGCCATATAGACACCGTCGTGAATGCAGTCGGTCACCTGCTTTGCGATGTATCGAATGGTGTTCTCCAGCGTCCGCGCGTCCTGCTCGACCGACATGTCCCGGTAATTCGCAATATCCAGATAAACCAGGGCAAACGACTCCGGACCGTCCTTCGCTGCGATTCGATCCAGCACGCGCTGCTCAAAGGCGGATCGGTTGGCCAGGCCCGTGCTGCTGTCTGTAAACGCAGCTGATTGCACCCACTGCTGCTCCTGCTCGGCAAACTGCTTCGCACGTCTGCGGGCATTGATGTCAAGCGCGGCAATGGAGACAGTAACCGCCAGGAATATGGCACAGACAAAAGCAAGAGGCATTCCCAGTAGCTCACCGCCCAGCACGTTTCCGGCGGCGGGTACGGCTGCCTCCGGATAGCTCATGCCCAGCATGCCGGTATAGTGCATGCCGCAGATCGCGACGGCCATTACCAGCGCGGCGATAAGCTGCAATATCAGGGCTTTCTTGCCGGTTTCCTCACCGACCCAGCGACAGATGGCCAGGGCCGCGCCGGAAGCGGCCAAAGCAATGACCAGCGAAACCGACAGCCAGACCCCATCAAGAACAGGCGCCGCCGACATATTCATGGCGTACATGCCTAGATAGTGCATGGTAGCGATACCGGTTCCCATGGCAGCGCTTGCCAGAACAAGCGTGGACGTCGCCAGACTCTTCTGAGCAATCAGGTGCAACGCAATACCAGCCGCGACGACAGCCGCCAGCCAGGAAACCGAGGTCAGGCCCAGGCCGTATGTCATATCGGCCATCATGGGGCTGGCGCGCATGCCTACGAAGTGCATGGTCCAGACGCCGGTACCCATTGCTACTGCCCCGGATAGCAACCAGACCAGGCGACCCTGACCGGTTGCGCCTTTCAAACGGACGCCAAAATAAAGAGCGGTGTAGGCAGCCAGAACCGCCACCAAATAAGACGCTGTTACCAGCGATGGATCATAATTCGCCAACATTTTTGGATGACCTCGACTAGTTTCCGCGGGTATGTAGCCGCGCTTGATACAAGAGGATCTTATTACGACGGCAAAATGCGAACCGGCTCACAAAAATTAGTTTACTGTTTGTAACCGGCCGTCGATCTGGACACCCACTGACAATCACAACCGAACTGGATATTCTGGACGCAGACATCAACTCACTTCCTTCACTCAAAAAGGCACCTTTTGTGGATATTGGAGACATGCGCCGCGATTTTGAAAGCGCCGGCCTCGACCGTGAGGCGCTGGACAACAACCCTGTTCGACAGTTCGGGCAATGGTTCGAGGAAGCCAGAACGGCGGGCATCCTCGAGCCCAACGCCCTGTCGCTGGCAACCGCCGGTGAAGACGGTTTGCCGGACGTGCGTACGGTTTTGCTGAAATATTTTGATGACGCCGGTTTTGTGTTCTATACCAATTACGGCAGCCGCAAAGCGGTGGAAATGGAGGCCAACCCCCACGCTGCCCTGTTATTTCCCTGGCTGGACCTGAATCGCCAGGTGAAAATTCAGGGGGCCGTGGAAAAAGTCACCAAAACCGAGTCTCTCCGGTATTTTGCCTCCCGACCCAGGGGCAGCCAGATTGGCGCCTGGGTGTCGCAGCAGAGCAAAGCCATCTCCTCCCGGGGTTTGCTGGAGCAGAAAGTCGCCGAAATTAAACGCAAGTTCAGTGACGGTGAGGTGCCACTTCCGGATTTCTGGGGCGGCTATCGCGTGATCCCGGAGCGCATTGAATTCTGGCAGGGACGGCCAAGCCGCCTGCATGACCGCTTTGAATACAGTCGCAAGGGTGATGGTTGGTCCATTGAACGCCTCCAGCCCTGATACCGGCGCGGCCGTCTGGTTGTGCGCCACTGCCGGTCACACAGCGTTGCAGGCCCCTGGCTGGATGTCCCCCCTCGAGAGCCGGCGTTTCAATCGGCTGGCTGACGGGGCCCGCCGGGAATTTCTGGTCAGTCGGTGGCTGATTCGTCAGGCTCTGTCGAGCGCATCGGGCCAGGACGGGGCAAGCTGCAGACCCGTGGACGGCCGCCCGGATGCTTCCGCTTCACCGCCAGGATACGGTTTGTCTCTCAGCCATAGTGGCAACATGGCGGGCTGCGCCGTAACCAATGCAGCCCGCATCGGGTTGGATATCGAACCGCTGGCCCGCCGACCACACTGGCAGAAAGTCGTCAGCCGCTGGTTTGTGCCAGAAGAACAGGCCTGGCTGCTTGCCAGAAGCGACTCGGAGGCGTTTCTTCAGGTCTGGACACTCAAGGAAGCGTGGCTGAAAGCCACCGGCCGGGGCATCGCCAACAACCTCCAGACGCTGTGCATTACGGATCGTTTCGAGCTTCTGGGAGACCGGCCGGGGGAAAACTGGCGGGCATCTCTCGGGCAGCTTGCCGGTTTTCTGGTCGCCGTCGTGCACAAGAGCCTGCGGCCGCCTGAAAGCTTTCATATTCCCGGAGCGGTTGACATAGCCAACCCGGGCGTCGACATTGCCCACGAACAAGCGATTGACTGGATGTTTCACCAGCCCATCCATGCCATGTCCGAACCGACCTGAGGAATGATCATGCAGCAACAGCGGTGCCCCTGGTGCGGTGACGACCCCATTTACGTGGCCTATCACGACAGAGTCTGGGGAGTCCCTGAGTACGATGATCTGGCACTGTTCGAGAAGCTCTGCCTTGATGGCCAGCAGGCAGGTTTGAGCTGGCTTACGATTCTCAAGAAACAGGCCACCTACCGGACAGCCTATGACCGGTTCGATCCCGAACGTATTGCGCGCTATGACGAAAAGAAAATTCAGTCCCTGCTGAAAGATCCGGGTATTATCCGCAACCGCCTGAAGATTGAGTCGGTGATCCGTAACGCCCGCAGCTACCTGCAGCTGACCGGTGGCGGCGCCTCATTTAGCGAGTTCCTCTGGTCTTTTGTAGGGGGCTTCCCCATCCAGAACCAGTGGCAAGCCTTTGCTGACGTACCGGTGTTCACCGCAGAGGCGCAGGCCATGTCAAAATCCCTGAAGCTTGCCGGTTTCAACTTCGTTGGTCCGACCATCGTTTACGCTTTTATGCAGGCCACCGGCATGGTCAACGACCATATGGTCTATTGTCCCCGGCACGTCGAGTGTCGGGCACTGGCGCCCTGAAACCGGCTGGAAATTCAAGTGATTCAAACTATCGGATGATCTCAAGCAATCTATCGATCGTATTTTCCACCACAGCATCTTTCCGCGGAGTTATCTGTGCGAATTACCCTAGACGAACTGAAACGAACACCTGACCTGACCATCGATTTGCTGGAAATCCTGTCGATTGAGGGCCAGCAGTATCTGGCCAGGCTGGTGATCGGGGGCGAAACCCGTTTGCTGTCGGATTCCGATGGCAGAACCCGCATTTTCCGCAGCAGTTGGCAGGTTCAGGATACTCTGGGCTCATTCAGGATCATTTCAACGGACATGGTCCACCCATCTGCCTACCATGAGATGGTCGGAATGCAGCCATCCAGCGTGGAACCGATGCGGATAAGGATTCAGGGGCCTCATTCATGATTGCCGTCGCCAGACTGGCGATTCTCGTGGGGATAGCCGGACTGATTCCGTTTATTGCAGGAATTGTATTGCTGCTGACCATGAGCCAGGAAACCGAGCTTGTCCTGCATTACTTCTACGTTTACAGCGCGGGCATACTGGCGTTTATGGCGGGCATCTACTGGCCGCTGGCCATGCAGCTTGACAACCGGTGCTACCCCGTTTCCCCGCTGATGACCATGTTGCTCAGCCAGATGTTCTTTGTGTCGGCAGGCATTGGCTTATTGTTGCCGGCCACTGGCCAGGTGGTTCTTTATACCCTGGCCTATATCGGCCTCTATATGGTCGATGCCAAGTGGATGCGCGCCTACTGGCCCGCATGGTATCTGCGCCTGAGACTTGGATTAACGGCGGTGGTGGCAACCTGCCAGGTTGCAGCCGGCCTCATCCTTTTCTACGGATGAGGCGGTTGTCGCCGCTTCAGTTGAACAATATCTGCTCGGGATTTTCAACGCGGCTTTTGAGTTTACGAATAGCACCCTTTTCAATCTGACGCACACGCTCCCTGCTGATACCCAGATCCTCCGAAATTATCTGCAGCGTCTCCGGCTCCGGAAGTCCCAGGCCGAATCTGTGGGAAAGAACGTATCGCTCCCGCTCATCGAGCTCGGCGAGCAATGCGGCCAGGGTACGCTTACGATCCCGGTCTGCCATGCCGTGATCGGGGGCAGAATGTTCATCGGCGCTCAGGCTGTCACCCAGAGTGATATCAACGCCGGACGACAAGGGAGAGTCCACGGAAAGCTCGGCGATGGCTAACGCCCGCAGCTCTCCGAGTCTCGAGGGCGACACCTCGATTTCCTCGGCCAGTTCAGCCTGTGACGGCATTCGACCCAGGCTCTGATGCAGTGCCAGAGACGCCCTCTGGAGCAGACGTATTTCGTCGACGACGTTTTCGGGCGTGTGCACCAGACGGGTACCGCGCTTCATGCAGCGCTTGACCTCTTCGCTGATCCACCAATAGGCATAGGTGGAAAACCGGAAGCCCTTGGTGGGATCAAAACGCTCAACGGCCTTGATCAGGCCGACGTTGGCGTCCTGAATCACATCCGTCATGGGGATACCGCGATTGGAGTAGCGCCGGGCAATGTGAACCGCCAGGCGCAGGTTGCTCTGGATCAGCAACCGCCGGCTCGCATAGGCCAGCTTGTAGGCCCGTCGACAGCGTGTTGAGAACGCACACGCATCACCCATGCTGCCAACCACTTCCCGGTAGGTTTGCGGAGTGTCAGGCGGCAGGGCCAGATCGTGGGTCATTACCCGGTAGCAGAACGACAGGCGACGAGAAAGTTTTTTCTCCGCCACATCGCTCAGCAATTGGTAACGGGACGCATCCCTGAAGTAAAGCCCGACCAGGGATTCTGTTTCCCCGGTATGGACTTGTGTCGGAGACGGTCCCAGGCTTTGCAGTTCAGTCATAGCTCAGGTTCCGATCACGTATATGTTTAAAAATACGCAAACGGACCCGGGCTGGATCGCTCTGACAGACGCAGCAGTCAGGCGGCGACGATGGCATACTCGTGGTTGTGAGGTTCGATCAGTACCGCATGAAGCGCAACGATGGCTTTCTCATAATCGTCTTCATCAATCACAAACTGCATGTCGACCTGACGCATACACTGGTGCATCGCCAGCACACTGATATTCTCATCGGCCAGGGCCTTGACCGAGCGGGCCAGAATGCCGGGCACCTTCATGTCGCTGCCGATCGCGGAAACCAGCGCAACCTTGCGGGTGTTGACTTCAGCGTTGGGGAATTCCTCTTTCAGGATATTCACCACACGCTTGACGTGCTTCAAGGTACTTCCCACGTAATGCGTGATGGTATTGGCGTTCGTGTCCTTCGCCATGAAGCGGACCCTGAATCGGCTGAGCACATCCAGAATGCGACGGTCTGAACCCGGCTCGCCCTGCATGTTCTGGTCAAACACCTCAATCGCAAACACGCCCTTGGCACCGGCGATAATTTCCACCTGGGGCACTTCACTGACGTAATCGCCGGTGATCAGCGTGCCGGTATGTTCCGGCTCGAAGGTGTTCATGACCCGCAGCGGCGTCTCGTTCTGGCGCAGACCTTTACCCGCCTTCGGGTGAATGGCCTCCATACCGAGATTGGCCAGCTGATCCGCAACGTCATAGTTGGTGCGGCCCAGTGGAACCACCTTGTCAGCGCCCACAATATTGGGGTCTGCAGAACTCAGATGGTACTCCTTGTGAATGATGGCCTCACGGGCGTCGGTAATAACCGCCACGCGGCTGAACGTCATCTCACTGTAACCGCGGTCGAAAGTCCGCATCAGCCCCTCTTTGCACTGCGCGTAACCGGTGACAATGGGGAGTTCGCGCGTCAGATCGACGGCATCAAAGGCCTGCTTGAGTTTTTCGTCCAGCGGCAGCAGCTCCGAATCCCGCCAGCCGGTGAGGTCCACAAACCGTGCGTTAATACCCTCTTGCTGGAGCTTGAGCGCTGTATTGAAAGCGCTGTGGGCTTCACCGATGCCGGCCAGCATTTCCCGAACCGTCAGCAGATGCTCTTCCAGCTGAAACTGGCCGTATGAACACAGTCGCTGGAGATCAATAAGACAACCGCGAACACCCTCTATACGGTCTGTGATGAACTGATCCGCCTGCTGCTTGAGCATCGGGTCAGGAAACAGATCGCTGTTCTTGTCAGTCAGAAACTTGACCAGCTTGGTCAGGTCGTCGCCCCAGGCCCAGTCCGACTCGGCATCGGCAAACAGGGCGTACACCCCGGGCTCGCCGGTTTTCTTGTGTTCCAGCAGTTCATCAGTGACGCCGCCATAGGCGGAAACCACGAAAATGCGTTGATAAAGCTCTTCGTTTTTTCGGTCGCCGATAATGATGTTGTCCCGAACGGCCTCATAATTGCTCATTGAGGTGCCGCCGATTTTCTCCACGGTGTGCTGTTGGCTACTCATAGTCTATCCGTTGATCTCTTTGCAGAATGGGTGAATTCATTCTTGCCTGATGTAGTGATTCTAACATTTCCATGATTGGATGCGCGCACGGCCGTCAATTCAGTCACGCTTGGTAAAGGGCCCAATTCTTAGCAGGAATTCGGAATCGTGGTGGCCGCCGAAATGGGCGTGTTTCTCGAAGTGCTCGTGATGGGTCAACTCGGCTCCCATGTCCCGGGCAAATGACCGGAACAACGCCCATGACGCGTCATTGTCACCGGTAATGGTCGTCTCCATGTGGGTCACGCCCTGGCAGGCATCACGGGCCACGATATCTTTCAGCATTCGCTTGGCCAGACCCGCTCCGCGACCCTTCTCATGGACGGCGACCTGCCAGACAAATACCGTTTCCGGCTGCCCGGGTGGAATGTATCCGGAAATAAAGCCGACCAGATCACCCTGCTTCTCTGCGGCCACGCCGGTGGCGGCAAAATGGCTGCACTGCAGGAGGTTGCAATAAATAGAGTTGGGATCAAGCGGCGGGCACTCGGCCACGAGCTGGTGCAGTCTGTAGCCATCGTCCTTCACCGGAGGGCGGAGAACAATAGCGGTGGAATTCGCGCTATCTGAGGTCATGTCTGGAAGTGTTCACCTGATAAATTGGCTTTAAATTATATAGACCACAAAATATTAATCAAGTGACGGGCGGGGGAACACGAGATCACCCGGCTCGAGAGAGGTACCCGAAACAGCCGGTCACGGTAAGACTCGGCCGCGGCTGAACCGGCAGGCCAGAGGCGATCAAATTCAGCCAGCCAGGCAGCAAGATCGAACGCCACTGGCCGCAACGAAACATGGGCACCGCTGCTTTCCAGCGACGCCACAGCCGACTCAGCGTCATCAGTCAGCGCGATTCTGGCAATCAGACCACGGGGATCAAACCTGAGATTCCCCATACCGGCAGCCCCATTGTTCACGACCACACGCTGGCGCCCCTCCACCTCACCGGACCAGAGGACCGGAAGACAGGTGTGGGTGCAGGCGATGATGTCCGCGCCGCAACGACCAAACCAGCTGTCAAGCCCGGATTCGTTGCCGTCAGCAAAGGCTTCGTGGGCCAGACCCCAGCCCGCCAGCGATTCGGGATCGCCATGCAGGATCAAAACCTTTAGGCCTCCAAATAACAGGCACCGATATCTGGGCAAAGCGGTCAGTTGGTTCTGAATGTCCGGGTGTTTCGAGGCAACTCCCTGAAGACGCTCCATAATCGCATTGGACCGTTCAACCACCCCCTGATCCACAAACTCCGGGTAAGCACAACCGCACCCGGCACCATCGTTCGGGTTTGCCAGCTCGTATTCCACATTACCCAGGGTAACCGTGTGGCTCAAAATCCGCCCGGTGATGTTCCGGAACAGCGTGTCGCTGGCATTGAACCAGTTGAAGTCGCCGTTAAACACCAGCGCCACCGATCGGCCCTGCTGCTCTTCCGCTTCAGCCATGCGTTCAATTTCATCCAGCGCATGAGGGTTACCGTAAAGCCCGCCAACAACGTACAGCACATCGGCATCTAGGCTTTCAGGATCACGGCAGAGATCTTCAGCCCGATAACGATAGGCAAGCGGGCAGCTGCGGCCTTCGGTCATGATCAGGCCTCACCGGCGGCCAGTGAGCGGCCGGCCAGAAGACGAAGTGCCAGTGGCAAGAAGAAGCCAGCGGTACAGATCAGGAACCCGTAGGCGTTCACTCCCAATAACATGGCGTACTTGCCATCGCCAATCGCCCAGCTGGACGGGATGAACCCGGTTGCCAGCAGCAGCCCGAGGCCAAGGCCGATCCAGAAGCTCAGGTGAAAGCTCCAGGGCGACCAGCGGGTAAAGCCATAGAACAGAAACACCGGTGCCAGACCCATAACCATGGTGCCGGAGATGGTCGTCGCCTTGAGAATGTCGGTACCGGCGAACATCGGCAGGTTGCCCAGGAACGCGAAGACAATCATGATCACCGCGCCCACCCGGACACTCGGCAAACGGTCTTTTGCCCGTTTCACCAGCCGTGGCAGATCAACCGCCAGCGACTTGGCCAGGGAACTGAAGGTGGAATCCAGAGTGGAGCCGGCCGACGTCATCATCACCACGCTCATGAAAAAGAGCGCCGCCAGACCGAGGGATTGCCCGACCGCCGCCGGCGCATTACCCATGGGGTCAATGCCGTTCAGGCGCGCATGCACGCCCACCAGGCTGAAGATAAACACCGCCACAAAGCCCAGCAGCCCGGCCACCACAAAGCTCTTCAGCATGGTCTTTTCCTTGTTCACGAAGCCCCGGTCGGTCAGGACCGGATCGTGGAAGGGGTAGCTGAACATCTGCAGCAGGGCCACCAGCAGCAGGTCAAAACCTGCGTCAAGCCTGAATTCACCGTTGGTCAGCAGGGCACTGGTGTCATTGGCCGGCACGATCAGGAAAAGCACCGCTCCGACAAAAAATACGAACACGAAGGTCTGGATCACATCGGTGAAGATCGAGGACCGCAGGCCGCCCTTGAGGCTGTAGGCCAGGGTGAACATGGTGAACAGCATCGCCGCCCCATAGTATTCCCACTCGCCGGGCAGTCCGAAATAACCGCCAACCACGGCCGTATTACTCCAGACCTCGTTGTAGAGCCGTATCAGAATGGCGGCTGCAAACGCCAGGCTGGCCAGCCGGCCAAAACGCGAAGTCAGAAAATCCTGAAGGCTGCGGGCGCCGGTCTGGGTCCGGATCAGATAGATGATGTAACCGGCCACCGGGATCGACAGCCAGTAACTGGCGTAGGCAAGGCCGCCAGTCACGCCATAGGCCGCACCAAGGTTGGCAGCGTTGGTAACCGACTTGGCAAAGATCCAGCTGATAAAAATGCTCGCCGTCAGCGACCACTGCCCCACCGGATTACCCTGATCATCGGCCCCCTTGTAGAAGGAATTCGCATTCTTGCTCCTGGGCGACAGCGCGTACATCACCACGCCGTAAACCACCAGGAATCCCCAGAACAGGGCGGCTTCTGTGAAAATCATTGTTTGTCTCGTCTTCGTTCCAGGTCAGGCGGGTGCCGAGCAGCTCGCACCGAACCGGTAACAGGCAAAACACCGGTGATGCCGCAACATGATGCGCTCATCCATGCTTTCAGCCAGCGTGCCGCCAAGATCGTACTGGGGGTCATCGTCCACCAGCGTGCAGGCAAACACCCGAACCTGATCGTTCTTCTTTACCAGCATCCGCGTGTAGGTACACATGAAGTGCGACCGCGCTTCCTTGGTGGGGTATTTTTCCATGCAGTTTTCAGTAATTTCCGGGCTGCCGTCTTCGGAACCGGGCGTACCCAGGTCCGGGAACGCGGTAAACGCCAGCGTCTCGGGAATGCCCCAGTCCCGGAATATTTCGCGGAAGGCCGCTTCGACGTTCGCCGGGATCTCGTCTTCGTCGGTCTGACGGGCAATCGACACTTCAAAACCCTGGTCCACCAGCCAGCGAATGCCTTCCAGCGCCTTGTGAAAACTGCCTTGGCCACGATCCACGTCGTGGCGGGCGCGGTCCGGGAAATCCAGGCTTACCCGCCAGTGAATCGGGAAAGGGTTCTCCAGCAAGGGCGTAACCTGATGCTTGCGCTTCAAAAGCGGATCGGTGGCATTGGTCAGCACGAAGCAGGGCCGGTACTGACTGGCGTAATCAAGGATGTTTACAAAATCCCGGATCACAAACGGCTCGCCGCCGGTGAAAGAGAACTGTTCAACGCCCATGTCCAGCGCTTCGTGAATGAACGGTTTCACGTCACTCAGCTTCATGCCGGGAATACGGCCGTCGCCAGGGTGGGAGCCTTCCAGACAGAACGGGCATGCCAGGTTGCAGGCGGTACCGGTGTGAATCCACAGCTCCTGGAGCTTGTCGGAGTCGATATAGCCGCGCGGGTCGCCATTGCGGGTGTGGGTCCAGCTGTCGCGGGCTCGGGGTTCAAGCACTTCCACGGCCGGAATGCGTTTCTCGGCGGTTTGAGTCTGGGGCATAGCTGCTCCGTGTTCGCGGTGAATCAATCTGTGTTTTGTCTGGAAACCTTTGTCAGAAACGGTTTCCAGACAACAAAGTACCCGTAAGGACAAATAAAGAGCGCGAATGTTACAGCGCCCCCGATAATTTCAGGTTTACGTTGTGACTTCCTGTCCGGCCTTGTTTGCCGTTTGCTTGCCACGACGCCAGCCGTGAAGCTTTTCCAGCAGTCTGAGAATGCCCTGGGGCGCGTGCTCGCGCTTCCACTCGCCGGCTGCGAATTTCGCAGACTCGTTCCAGGTCGGGTAGGGGTGAATCGTGCCCAGAATCTTGTTCAGTCCCAGGCCGTGCTTCATGGCCAGGGTAAATTCGGCCAGGATTTCCCCGCCGTGCATACCCACTACCACGGCTCCCAGGATCTTGTCCTTGCCCGGCGGCGTCAGCACCTTGATAAAGCCATAGGCTTCACTTTCGGCAATGGCGCGGTCCAGATCGTCCAGGCCGTAACGGGTCACTTCGTAAGCAATTCCCTGCTCTTTGGCTTCGGCTTCGCTCAGGCCCACCCGCGCCACTTCCGGCGAGGTAAAGGTAACCCAGGGCATCACCCGGTAGTCCACCTTGAAGCGCTTGAACTGACCGAACAGGCCGTTCACCGCCGCATACCAGGCCTGATGCGCCGCCGCGTGAGTAAACTGGTAAGGGCCGGCCACATCGCCACAGGCAAACACGTTGGGGAAGCGCATACTCATGTCTTCCTCCACCGGCACGGTGCCGTTGGGAAGCCTGTCCACCCCGATCCTGTCCAGCCCCAGGCCATCGGTGTGTGCGGCGCGGCCGACGGCTACAAGCACCTGATCGAAAGGAATCCGGACGCGCTCGCCGTTGAAATCGCAGTAAGCCACTTTCTCGCCGTCCTCGATGGCAAACTCTTTGGCGGCATGACCCAGTCGCAGGTCAATACCGTCTTTCTCGAACTGGCTCCTGATCACGTCCGACACATCGGCGTCTTCTTTTGCCAGCAACCGGTCGCCCATTTCTACCTGAATGACCTGGCTGCCGAGGCGCTGGAACGCGTGGGCCAGTTCAGACCCAATAGGCCCGCCGCCAAGCACCAGAAGACGCTCCGGCCGGGTCTCCAGCGACCACAGGTTCTCCGATGTCAGCGGCTCCATATCCGCCAGCCCGGGAATCGGCGGGACCGCCGGCTTGCCGCCGGTAGCCACCACAATACTGCGGGCCGTCAGCCGCTCGGTGCGGCCGTCGTTGCGGACAACCTCCAGCTCCCAGGGGGAGACGAAACTGGCGGTGCCTGCGATGCACTCAACGCCCAGTTCTTCATAGCGTTCCGGCGAGTCGTGGGGTTCAACCTGGGCAACCACATTTTTGACCCGGTCCATGATCGTTTTGAACGAGCCATTTACCGGTACCGACTCCAGCCCATAGCGGTTGGCGTGGCGAAGAGTATCCGCCGCTTTTGCGCTGCGGATCAGAGCCTTGGAGGGCACGCAGCCGGTATTCAGGCAATCGCCGCCCATTTTGTCTTTTTCGATCAACGCCACTTTCGCTTTGACCGCCGCCGCAATGTAGGCCGACACCAGTCCGGCCGAGCCGCCGCCGATCACCAGCAGGTTGTAGTCGAACGAATCCGGTTTCTGCCAGCCTTTATAAACGCGCTTTTTGCGGATAAAACCGACGATGAACTTGGCGATCAGGGGGAAGATGCCCAGCAACGCAAACGAAAGCAGAATGTTCGCGGACACAATATCACCGGTGGATTCAATAGTAGAAAGCTGGGTGCCCGCGTTCACGTACACAAAGGTGCCCGGCAGCATGGCCGCCCAGCTCACCAGCGCATAGGTCCGGAGCTTCATGGCCGTGAGGCCCATGGCCAGGTTGATCAGAAAAAAGGGAAAAACCGGCACCAGACGAAGAGTGGCGAGATAGAACGCGCCGTCTTTATTGATGCCCCGGTCCATTTTGGCCACGGTCTGCGCATACCGGTTGCGCAGTGTGTCCCGCATCAGGAATCGCGCGACCAGGAAGGCCAGCGATGCGCCGATGGTTGAGGCCACAGATACTGCAAGCAAGCCGTAAATATTGCCAAAAAAAGCACCGCCTGCCAGCGTCATAATGGCAGCGCCTGGCAGCGAGAGCGCGGTAACCAACACGTAAATTCCTGCAAAACCGAGAACCGCTGCCAGCAGATTCTGGCTGATCCACTGCGCAATGGATGACTGGTGCCTTTGCAGGTTTTCCAGAGTCAGTACTTCGTGCCCCCCGAAGGCGATAAACAGTGCAACCACCACACCGATAGCGACGAGCAAAACAAGCTTTTTCCGGTTCATAACGAGATCCATTGGTTTAAAAAGAAAACGGGTCGCACTCAAAGACACGGGTAAAGGCTGGATGTTACATCTCTCCGGGTCTAGACTTTTCTTGAACGATTACTCACCAAGCAAGGAACTATCCGCCTCGGACCACGACATACCTTCGTTCAGTGGCTTTTCGATGTCCAATAACATCTTGCTAACAATGTTCTAACTCACGTGTCCCGGGAGTATACGGAATGGAAACCGCAACGCATCAGACTGACGAGGAACTGCTGATTCAGGGCCTGAAATCCGGCAAGGAAGCGGATTTTCAGAGGGCTGTGCGTCTTTACACGCCCGGCATGATGGCCGTCGCCCGATTCTATCTGGACAACGCCTCGGCAGAGGAAACCGTCCAGGACTGCTGGGTGACCGTTATCAACGCCATCCATAAATTTGAAGCGCGCTCCGGCCTGAAAACCTGGCTGCACCGGATCGTCGCCAACCGGGCCAAAAACCATCTGCGCAAAAACAAACGGGAAGTCAGCGCCGATTTTTCCGAAACCCTGGACCCCGAACTGGCCGACCGCTTTGCCCCGAACGGCCGGTGGGCCACACCCCCCAGCCTGAAATACAACGACTCTGCCGAAGCTCTGATGGAAAACAGTGCTCTGAGTGATTGCCTTGATCGACATCTGTCCCACCTGCCGGAGACCCAGCGATCAGCACTGATGCTCTACGAAGCCCATCAGCACAAATCCGACGATGTGTGTAACATTCTCGACATCAGTGCCTCTAACCTGCGAGTGCTTTTACACCGGGCACGGCAGAAAATTTTTCTGATGGTGGAAACCTTCCAGGAGACAGGCGAATGTTGATGTGCCGGGATCTGGCCCGTATCGCCAGTGATTACATCGATGGGGAACTCGGCCCGATGGACAGGGTGTCGGTGAAAATGCATCTGCTGATGTGCGGTCACTGCCGGACGTTCATCGGCAACCTGCGCGCCAGCGTGGACCTGATGCGGATGCATTCCAGCCAGAAAGTCGACGAAGAGCTGATCGAGAAAATTGATGAGCAGGTGGCGGAATCACTCCGCCTTAAAGATTGAGGTCTCCGGGTGAAAGGTATACCAGGCAAACCAGAAAGCCCTTGTGCCCGGCAGTAATTCGCCTGATTCATCCCGCAACTCCGCCGAAGGCACCTCGGGGTCGTAATGAACGCTGACGGTCTTGCCGCCAATGCTGTCCTCCAACACCCGGTCATCATGATTTGCCAGCTCCGGAAATGGCCAGGCTTTGCTCTCACCATTATGGGTCCAGCCCAGCACCCAGGTTTTCGGGTGATATTCCCGGCTGGTGCTGGATACCGGAAAGTACAGTCGGTCTGAATGGTCGTAATCGCCGTAGGGTGGCTGCCGATAGTTGCGCCGGAACCCGGTATCGGTAGAAAGCACCTGGCCACCGTCACCAGCTCGTTCCCGCCACTTCTGCCAGAGCTCATGGCGAACCGCCACGGGCTCAAGCACGTTACCTGCCAAAGGGCCTGCAATAGCACGACCTTCAATTTGCGACCAGAGCGACTCCGTCTGGTGGTCATACATCAGCAAATCACTGTTATAGAGCAACCCGGAAACCCCGAAAGTAAGCTCCCGGTTGTCGACAACAGGATCGAAGGCCATTCCAGTGCCGCACAGCGGGCAGAACGAAATCAGCACGGGCTTACCGCCGGATTCGTGGTTAACGATCTCATGCCAGTTAAGAATGCCGATTGGAAACGCGTAATGGCTCTGGCCCTGATCGTAGGTCATCATCAGGTCGCCCTTTTTCCAGGGCAGCGAGGCGGATGCAGGCTCAAACTTTGGCTCGTCTATTGAAGGAATCCCGTCCCGGGGCGGTCCGCCGCTTAGAATTTCATTCACCGGAATCAGGGCGTTACTGAGGTCAAAGCCGTTTTTTTCCTGAGCCAGCGCCGGATGCGAAAGCACCCATAAAAGGCCAAAAACGATCAGGACCTGATGTCTGAAAGTACCCATTGGTGTTTGCCTCCGGTCAGGCCGAGAAGATTCGGCATGATCAAATTCGTCACTGTTTACCGGTGTAGTCCTTCTGGACCTCATTCATGTATTCCGTCAGTGCAGCCAGATCCCGGGAACCCCACTCGAGAGGCTCGGCAGCCATGGGTGCGACCATGCAGATCTGCACCATCTCATCCATGTGCACGACGTCCATACCGAAATCCCGCTTGCCCATGGCGACATAGTGGGGATAGTCGTTCTGGAAGGTTTCGTTATAGTTTGCGCCGTTGGTATGGCACATTGCACAGGACAGCCCGTTAGAGGACAGGCTGTTGTCGTTGAACAGCTCCTCACCCCGGGCTCTCAGTTCTGCGACATCACCCTGGTAAGGCTTATATCCTTCGGGCCGACGGACAGCTTTCTTCATTTTGGCCGAGGTGCCTTCGCCCTCCGCCTCTGCCTGACCTTCGCCTTCCGCGCGACCTTCCGCTTCGCCCTCTGCACGACCTTCGGCTTCGCCTTCACCTTTAGCCGAGCCTTCCGCTTCGCCTTTCGCTTCACCTTCCGCCTCGCCCTGTGCAGCCTCGGCAGAAGGAATCAGGCTGAATCCGGGCCCGGAGTCCGTGCCGTAGCCTGCTACAGCCACCACGGTCATCATCGGCACGGACACCATCAGATTACGGGACAGCTTGCGCAGGAGTTCCTTTCGGTTATTGTTTGTCTTCATCTCATCACTCTCCCAATTGTCATTCGAGTGGGCATTCAGGCACTTCTGGCCAACCCTGATGCCTGTTTCTCCAGGTAGCGCAGCGTCGAGGGATGAACCCCGAAGTCGGCACTGACCTCTGCGCCTGCCTGTTCCGCAAGCATCCCGATGATCGCCATGTGATGGACGCTGTGGCTTGCCAGAAACACAAGCTCACGATCCACGCTGGTGTTCACCGTTTCAGACTGACCACCGCTGTTGTGGCGCATTACAAGCGCGTCGGAATAAGGGGGTTCAAAACGCTGGCGCAATGCCTGTGAAATCTCCGCCAGCCGGTTGCTGCCTGCCCGCCGGTCCGTTTCCAGCGAAAGGTCGCGGTCGCGGTTTTCATAATCAAGCAGGCGCCCACCAGACGCCGTGGCCCACAAGAGCGAACTGTAATGGTCAATAATGTGGCGGACATGCTTGCCAATAACGTGCGGCTTCCGGCTGCCGAAGCATTGCCGGTAGCTGTTTTCAGGTAGCTCGTCCAACAGGGCTACAAGCTGACCGATGGCATGGACGTTTTCTTCAACAAGGCCATGTGCTGTCATAGCATTCATCCATTTTCCGTTGATACTCCGGGCGTCGACCGAAGCGTCCCAGGGCGTCATGCGGACATAAGCGGTGCCTATGTCCACACTCGCCTGGTGCTCAGGCTTCGGCCGTTCCTTCTGCTTCACCTTCACCTTCACCTTCTCCCTCTCCCTCGGCTTCGCCTTCTCCCTCTGCTTCGCCCTCGGCTTCACCTTCAGCTTTGGCTTCGCCTTCGGCTTCTGCCTCACCTGCAGCAAGCATCATGTAATCCGCCTCGACCGTCACTTCGGCTGCCGAGACGTTGAACGCCGAAGCGCCCATGACCACAGCGACCATCGGGCCGGTATAGGCCATCCCTCGCGTGAGTTTTTTCAGCAATCTCTGCTTCTGTATTTCTCTGGACATCATCTGTCCTCCTTGGTTTTTGCAATTATTGCCGGGCATAAGCGCCCGGCCTTCCCAAATCCGCAGCCGTGGAAGATCTGACTTCAACGGCTGCCGGATACTGCCTGCAATGACGGAATTGAAGAGCCTTCGGACAGGGTCGCGGCCGCAGCTTCCAGGTTGTTTACATCCACCCGGTACCGGTCGCAGCTTTCCAGCCAGTTCGACAGTCGAGTGAAACCGCCCGCATCCAGCGGCATTCCATCTGCGGAAAAACAGCTGCCTATAAGGTGTCTGAGTGTCTCGTTCACACCGATCGCCTCGATGCCGCCGGGATCAGACATCGGCCCTTCTGAAGGAACAAGCACGGCCGCCACATCGCGTAGGTTGTAATCACTGGCCGATGAGGCCGGGACAAACTCGCGGTTATTCGCAAAAGACCGTACCGGCAGCCCCAGGCTCTGGACGCCGTGATCACTGCTTGCCGGCAACAGTGCGCCGCGGCCAAGCCCCGCCCGCAAGTGGGATGAAAGATCCAGCGACATTGAATCTCGTGAGGCCGGCTCGGAACTGCAAATAAGGAAGGCCCGCTCTGAGCGATCGGGGATAGCAACCAGGCCGGCGTCCATGGCAATGTCCTGGTTCCCGGCCGCATGCATGGCCAGGCAGGCTGTCAGTGCCGGCACCACGCCGGACATTGGCAGTCGCGATCGAACCACCTGGCCATCCAGAATCAGCGTGAATCCCGGCGTATCCCGAACGATTTCGAGCCGTGATACGGAATCCGAACCCGTCGGATCAAAGCCGGCCATGGTCTGAAGAAGCGCTTCAATCCTGTGAATCAGCGGGGCACTGTCAGTAAAGAGTCTGGTGCGGAAGCGGCCACAGGTCAGCGCCATGGAAAGGGATGCCGCCCTGAAGGACTGCTGCGGTGCAGGAGCCTTGCGCTCGCCCGGCTCGCCCCCGGACTGGATCAGAAAGCGGTTGGTAACCCAATCCCCGAGGGTGTTCCAGACATCGTTCCGAATAGCCCAGGCGTCAGGATTGGTTGGCATGCTCTGGCCGGCAGAATCCAGCAACGCAGTGGCGATATCGTCCGGCCCTGCGCCTTCGGTTGCCATCAGCCAGATCAGCGACGCGGTTTCGTTCAGGCTGCTGAGGTGTCCCAGGCGCGTGTCGTAAACATAGACCTGGTCTTCTGTGAGCGTATCTTCCGCTATCCAGCGTTCCAGCCGTGGCTGTTGCAGTGGCCGGTCAGACAGCGCCTGGGCTGCCACCCAGTCAGACAGTCGCGGCAGCGCCATGAACGGTAGATAGGCCGACGGATCCTTGCCGGGAATCAGGCATCGGAAGCCGCCACTGCCGGCCATTTCGGCCTGGGTTTCGCGAACCACCTGTTCCGCCATGGACCCGGCATTCTCATCTGTAGCTTTTCGATTGAGGCCAAGCATCTCGACCATGTCGCCCACCAGGGCGCCCTTGATGCCTTCCTCAACGCCACCGCCACTTTCCGGGCCGGCACAGACGTCCAGTGAAGGGCTGAGGTTGCATTCCAGCACCCAGGGCTTCAGGTCGGCATCAATCAGGCAGTCAATGCCCATCAACTCGTAACAGCCACGGGTATCGGCGCCAACCACCCGGGAGCGCTCGCGCATCGGTTCCAGCGCTGACAGGCAGGTCAGGGCCACCATGTCCTCGATCCTGGCAAACAGCGCGTCGTCGTCATGCCCCTGTTCACGAAGCCAGGCCCGATAGCGCTCGAAATCCACAAACTCGACCGGAACTTCCGCGTCCAGGTTAAGAGCATTCACATCGGGATTGGTGAGGTAACTGTAAGGGTTATCGGCGTTTTCTTCGTCATAGGGTGCCGAGGCCAGTTTCGCAAACCCCTGATGGTACAGATACACCCGGAAGGGGGAGATGGAAGACACCAGCACATAAAGCCGCAGCACGTATTTTCTGCCATGCATGGTGTGCGGATTCTCGAGATACTCCTGCACCATCCAGGAGGCTTCCATCGGCACCTCGGCGGGATCCTTTACCAGCTGGATACCCTTGCCACGGGCCGCGTTCTTGGGCTTCAGAATCCACCGCTTGCCCGGATTTTCCAGCGCCGTTTCCTGAAAGGCGTGATAGTCCTCGGGCATGGAGAAGACTCTGGGAACGAAGGACAGGCGATCCGTGAGGTGCTGACTGTCTCCCTGCTGCTGTTCCAGACGATTCCTTAGATCCATCAGGCTTCGATACAGGCGACTTTTTACCGTCAGCGCATTGTTTCCCGGGATATGATTGATTTTTCTGTCCGGTCCCACCTGGCTGAAAAACTCCGGATCCGGCATGCCGGTGAACCAGCAGGCGTCCCACTGATCCGGGCCATCGGCCTTGTGCCACAGGGATTTGTCCAGGTTCTGCTCGAAAAACCGGTCCTGCTCATAGGATCGGTTGCCGCCCATCCAGTATTGCCGAGAAGAGTCGTGCTGAGACTTTTGAAGAGAATCATGCCGGGTCATCTTATTTTGCTCTCCGTTCCGGTTTGACGCTGTCCAGACATCCATCAGGACAGGATTTATCAACGTTTCACAGATACCGACACATGAGAGTTGCAACTGTTACAGGTGGGGTTAAATCTTTTTAGCGGTTTTCATTGCAGAGGTTGCAGGCAGTACAATCCAGAGTTTGCAGAGCACCCGAGGAAAGTGAGTGGCATTCAGAATCGCTATTGTAGGAATGGTGCTTATCGCACTGGCCGCCGCCTGGTGGTTATTGCAGACGCTGGGTATGCCAGACAATCTGTCACCCGGGACATTGGCGGCCTGGCTCGGCAGCCAGGGATCCACAGGCCCGGTTTTGCTGATGGTGCTGATGGTAATCGCCGTCGTTGTTGGCCCCATTCCCACACTGCCTGTCAGTGCGACCGCCGGGCTGGCGTTTGGCGTGGTGACCGGCACAATGATTGCCGCAACCGGCGCACTCATCGGCGCCATGGCGGCATTCTGGATCGCCCGCTGCCTGGGTCGTGAGATCATCTGCCGCAAGTTTCCGGATAATCCGGTGCTGGCAAGGGACGGTTCCCAGCGGTTTCTGACGATGATGATACTGCTGACCCGGCTGATACCGGTTTTCTCTTTTGCGCTGATCAGCTATGGCGCGGGGGTTACCGCAATCAGCGCATGGCGGTTTGCCATTGCCACCTTCGTTGGAATGCTCCCGATGACAGTTGTATTTGCCGGCCTTGGCAACACCCTGCAGCTGCATCCCGTGCTGACCGTTGGCGCCGGCGCGGCTATCCTGCTGGTCATGGCATGGTTGCCCTGGTCGCTCAGTCGCCACCCGGAGTCACGCCTGGCGCAATGGTTGAAAATACGCTGACAACAAAAGGTGGAAGCCAGACCCTGCGGGCCTCAAAGGCCAATGCCGAGCGCATAATGATGGATCTAGCAATACATACTGCGAAGGCCTATCTATGACCGTTTGGCCGACGCGCCGTTATCCTTGCACCAAGCCAGATCCCTGCCAACATCCCGGCAATAGCGGAAAGGCTGGCCAGAGACAGGGCGGGTAAGGCCAGCAATAACTGGAAATCGTTCCCGCCCAGCGCGAGCGCAGATCCGGCACCCATCAGCACGCCACTGCCGAGATGTTTGCCGGTCTCACCGGCGGCCGGCAACACCCACCGGAAACGCCCGAAACGCCAGGCGCCGGCTGCCATGCCCAGCAACATAGTCACCAGAATCAGTGCCCGGGTGATGGATGGCGGCGGCGAGCTACCGGCCACCAGGTTCAGCCCTGCGTCCCGGACAAAATCACTGGGCGACCAGGCCGGTTCGTAAAGGAAGAGGCCGCCGGTAAATATCCCCACCAGCATAATGCCGCTCCACATCTGCCAGCGATGGTGGAACTTCCAGTAAACAAGTATCGACGACAGCACCAGGGCGCCCAGGGCAAACCAGGGCAGAAGCCCGAGTTGGTAGGTGGTTTTGTGCAGGTCCGGCTCCACGTCCGCCATGATCAGCAATGCCCATCCGGCCAGCCAGCCCAGCATGGTTAACACCATGCGCAGATCTCCGCTGGAAAGGCGCGTTGCCGTGGAAATGGAACAGGCGCCATTGATCGCCGCCCCGACCCCGAACACAAAACCGCCCAGGGGAACCAGCCAGTGAAAGGAGTAGACTGCTAGAAAGGAATCGTCATGATAGTTAATCAGGGGAGTGAACAGATAGATCCAGAACCCAGCCATGAGAATGGCCGTCAAGCGCAAGCGCCGGCCGCTGATCCAGTCGCTGACGCCACGGACCATGCATAAGCCGGTTACCTGGGCGGTGTAGCCAATCACCGCGGCAATGGTCAGTGCGATCAAAACTGAAAACATGAGAGCCCTGCGTCCGTATCCTTATGATCAGGACACGTGAACTCGCCTGATTGTTACAGTGAGGCAGGTATCTTCCGGCTTTGATCGTTCGGACTGGTCGAAATCTCCCCAGGAGTGGCAGTGGCGTAACAGTATGATCGGTTGTTTGTCTATGCTATTGAAACAGATAAAAATCCAACCAGGGGTGCCCCATGTTTCTTGACTGGTTATCCAGATGCCTTGCTGCCTACCTCTCGAAAGAAATCGGCTCCCGCTCCATCAGAACATCGACCTGGGACGCGATAACGCACAGCCTCAAACCCGGAGACGTGCTGCTGGTGGAAGGAAATACGCGCATCAGCACGGCTATCAAATACCTGACCCAGTCCACTTGGTCTCACGCCGCGCTGTATCTGGGACCGGACGCCGGCCTGGGAACAGCAGATAATAGCGAGCCCCATGTGCTGGTTGAGGCGGATCTTCAGGAAGGTATCCGCGCGCTGCCGCTGTCCCATTATCGGCATGCTCATACCCGAATATGCCGACCCGTCGGACTGGACGATAGCGACATCGGCAAACTGATCAGTTACGCCCATAGCCGGCTTGGCCATCAATACGACATGAAAAACGTTTTTGACCTGGCACGTTACCTCTGGTCGACGCCCCCGGTACCCACGCGCCACCGGGAAAAACTGCTCTCCTTCGGCAGTGGCGATCCTACCCGGGCAATCTGCTCAACCTTTATTGCGGAAGGCTTCCAGCGCCTGTGTTACCCGATCCTGCCGGTGGTGAAAATGCTTCCATCAGACGATCCAGACTGCGAGGACTGCCTTCGGGAAGGTTTCCGCCTGCGACACCACTCCCTGTTCACACCGCGAAATTTCGATGACTCTCCCTACTTCCAGATCATCAAACCGACCATCGAAGGGAAGTTCGATTACCGGACGATCGAGTGGGAAGGCCGGTAGATCCTTATTGAGTTTCCGTCAGATCTGCGTTTTCCTAATCCCAAACTCTAATGTTGACCCGTGAGGATTTCCAATGATTAGCAAGCTGCCTGATGACCGAAAGCCCGCAATAATCGCCGCTTTGGCCGGTGGCTGGGTTGCCGACGCCGCCAGTCTAGGAGTGCACTGGTTGTATAACAGCCAGCGTATCCTTGAGGTTGGCGGCCAGGCTCCGGAATTCCTGCCGCCAAAGGCCGACTATTTCGAAGGTGGACTGGGCTATTTTGCCCATGAAGGGAAGCGATCGGGCGATGTCAGCCACTATGGCGCCGCGACCGGTGTGTTGATCGATAGCCTGCTGGCCAACAAAGGCACCCTGAATATCCGCGATTATCAGCGCCGTTTTCGCACCTACTTCGGCCCCGGCGGCCAATGGCAGGGATACATCGATAACCCGACCCGGGTCACGCTGGACAATCTGAACAAAAATGAGCAGAACGCCATTGAGCAGGCCCTGGCGACCACCACCGCCAAACTGACCGATAAACAGAAGCGGATACTTGTACAGAAAGTGATTCCCTATACCCGCTATCTGACCGGTGAGCAACTGGCGGCGCCGGTAAAGAGAGCGATTGACCTTACATACAAGGATTCGGAAACCCAGGAAGCGGGCGTTCACATCGCCGAAACGATCGACCGGCACCTGGTTCCCGAGAGTGGCGCCAACGACATGCAGCTGCCCGCCGTTTCCAAGTTGCCGCCCCTGGTTGCCGGCTACTGCGGCAGCGACCAGCTGATGGAGATGACAGAAGCCGCTGTGCGGATGACCAACCACAACGACGACGCCGTCGCCTGGGCCCGCTGCGCGGCCCGTTTGCTCGACCAGCTTTTTCAGGGCGAATCCATGCAATCAGCCCTCGACGCCGCCAGCCCTGAGGCGCCAGACCGGGAGAGCCTGGCTCAGGCAAGATCGGGATCGCTACTGGATGGCCCGGCCGCCGGCGACACCCACGGTCGCACCTGCTATCTGCACGAAGCCATGCCGGTGGTCTTTCATATTCTGGCCCACGCACAGAGTTACACCGAAGCTGTTCGCGCCAATATCCAGTGCGGTGGTGACTCCTGCGGCCGCGCCTGGATTATCGGGCCGGCCATGGCGGCGATTCATGGCGTCGGTGGCGAACGGGGTATACCGCTAAGCTGGCTGGCCCGGGTGACCGATGCTGATGTGCTTTTCAGGGACGTCGAATCACTCGTGAGCCAACAATGGGCGCCCGACGAGCCAGCAAGTGAGCCGTCAAGCTGTCCGGTTTAATAACAGCGGTTTTACCAGTTTTCTCCAAAAGGCCGTATATCCAGTTCGGAAGTCCAGGCAGAAGGATCCTGCTGGCAGAGGTTCCAGACCGCATCGGCCACCGCCGCCGGCTTCACGAAGAACTCGTCCGGCTTGTCCTTTAGCATCTCCCGGGTGCGGGGCAGATCGACGACGCCATCAATAACAACGTTGGCAACGTGGATTTTCTCCGGCCCCAACTGACGGGCAAGAGACTGGGCCAGACTACGCTGGGCCGCCTTGGCCGAGGCAAAAGGCGCGCTATTGGCCCGGCCCCGGGTGGCTGCCGATGCACTGGTGACGATGAGGCTGGCGGTGTCATGCTGGCGTAACTGCGGCAGCACCGCCTTGGTGGCCGCCACCAGACCCTGCACATTGATGCGCCAGTTGGCCTCGAAGTCTTCCAGACTCGCCTCTTCCACGCTCTTGAAGATCCCGCCACCGGCGTTATAGAGCATCACTGAAACCGGGCCCAGACGCTTCTCGATGTCCGCCAGAACCGACGTGATCTGCGCCGGTTCCATCAGGTCACAGGGGAATGCGTGGGTGCCCGGTACCGATTGCTCAAGCTGCTTCAGATAGGCCTCGCTGCGGGCCAGCATCGCAACCTGAAAGCCCTCATCGGCGAACCGCCGCACAAAAGCCTCACCATTGCCCGGACCGACACCCATCACTACGCATACTTTGTTCATCAGCTGTCTCTCCCGCCGGTAGCCCCGGCCAGTGTGTCAGAATCCGCTCAGTCTCGCGTTGACGGACAGGGCGCCCCGCAGGGCGCACAGGCGGTTTCGTCTTTCTGCGTCAACGCCGTTTCCACATTGCCCTGACCGGAATTAAACGCAAAAGTCGGGCTGCGCAGGTGATCCGCCACGATCAGCACCAGGATAATTGCGAGCAACACCAGAATACGGGCACGGCTGTACGGTCTGTCCATCGTATTACCCCGCATCAGTTTGGCAACCGGAACCAGGGCCGCAGGCGGATGCCGATCAACGAACCGACGAAGGCGCTGGCGAACCAGACCCAGGCGTGCAGGCTGGCGGAGGCGATGCCGGAAAACAGCGCGCCAATATTGCAGCCAAAACCCAGCCGTGCACCGTAACCCAGCATCAGACCACCCACTACGGCGGCCATGAACTGGCGACCTTCAGGCCGGTTGCGGCTGGCTTCGTTAAAGCGGTTGGCGAGCCCCGCTGCCAGCATGGCACCAAGCAGCAATCCGAAATTCATCACCGACGGAATGTTGGTAAGCACCGAGTCTTTCAGGGCCATGGCAGGATAGTCCCAGGTCCAGAATTCGAACTGGGACATATTGACGCCTACCACTTCCAGGGCTTTTGCCCCCCAGACGTTGAACGCGAAGGTAATGCTCCAGGGCGCACCGCCGATGCCCAGCGTCAGCGCGTTGCCCGCCGCCAGAATCAGGATGGCCCAGGTGAACGGCCAGCGGCCACTCAGCAGGGTGCGCAACACGCCGTGGCTCTGGCCTTTCCAGAGCAGTTCGCCCCGCTCAACGTTGCCGTGGGCTTTTCGCTCAATACGGTTGACCCACCAGGCAATCAGCCCCAGCCCCACAAACTGCACCAGGATCGCACCGCTGATACCGAAAGTATTAACCAGCGGTACCGGATCAAACCCGGGCTGATCCAGCCACCAGGGCAGGTGGAGGGAACCGAGCACGGCACCGGCGATGAAAAACACTAGTGTAACCACCATGCGGATATTGCCCGCGCCCACGGTAAACAGGGTGCCCGAGCCGCAACCGCCGCCCAGCTGCATACCGATGCCGAACAGGAAGGAGCCCAGCACAAGCGACAGGCCCACGGGTGCCACGGCGCCTACCAGACCCTCCTGACCACTGTGCAGCATGGGCACCATGATCAGCGAGGTCAGCCCGAACAGCAGCAACTGCGCCCGCATGCCCGCGCCCCGCTTCTTGACCACCAGATTGCGCCAGCCGGCGGTGAAGCCGAAAGCCCCGTGGTAGAGCGCCATGCCCAGCACCGTGCCCACCGCAAACAGGGCGACCATAAAGGGCGCGGTTTCCAGCCAGATTAGCCCGCCCAGCAGGGCAAGCCCCACCAGCGCAGTCGATACAATAAAACGGTCCACCTGCCACTGAGGCTGCTGAATGCCGGACGGCAGGACTGCGGAATCATCCATTACGGGGTCTCTCAGTCATGTCTCTCAGTTAAACCAGTCCAGAACCTTGCCAAGGCCTTTTTTTGCGACCTGGAGCGGACGACTGCTGTCCTGGGACCACTCCGCCATGGAGCCATCGTAGAGCGCAACCTCTTGAAAGCCGGCCAGTTCACTCAGCACAAACCAGTCGGTTGCGGCCCAGTGCCCGGTATTGCAGAAAGCAATGGTGCGGGCGTCGGGGTTCAGTTCCGCCTTGTTCACCTGCGCGGTGATGGTGTCCTCGTTGAGGTACCAGACCTGATTCCGCTCACCCAGGAAGTCAAGGTGTGGAAGGCTGCGGGAGTCCGGGATGGTGCCCGGCGCCCTGGCCGCAGGTGACTGGTTCTCACCCCGGAAATAATCCGATGGGCGTGCGTCCACCAACTGGGCCTGGGTGCCCCGGGCCTGCTCGACCTCTTCCAGCGACGCAATCAGATTCTGCTGGAGCGTGCCCTCAAATTGCGTAACAGCTCGCTGGTTGCCGGCACCGCTGGCAACCTCGAAACCTGCCGCCTTCCAGCCGGCAAAGCCGCCATTGAGAATGGTGACGCTGTCATGGCCCAGCACGCGAAAGGTCCAGTACACCCGGGCTGCGCTGCCAAAATCCGTTACCCCGGTGCCTGCGGGCACAATCACTACGGTGTTGTCGTTGCTGATTCCCAGGCTGCCAATCAGACGTTCCAGGCTTGCCACCGGCGGCAACAGACCGGCTACACCGTCCCGGCTTTCGCGCCAGCCATCACCGGTGTAGCTGCTGTAGATGGCGCCGTGAATATGGGCGCTCTGGAAGCTGCTGCGGTCACCGCCATTATCAATGGCTGACCGGACATCCAGCACCACCAGATCCTCTCTGGCAAGGTTGTTATTCAGCCAGCCGGCATCGACCAGAGGGGGTGTTTTCTCACCGGCGGCCATCGCCAGCGAACTGGCAAAGACCAGAATAAAAGCCAATAAACGATCCATAAGACAACTCCTGTGCAACTCATTCTTGAACGATCATTATGGTTTTTATAGTGGGTAATGGAAAGGCCCATTTCCATAGCGTTTTCTTATAAGGAAATCTCCGATTTTTCTTTTATCAACTCTCCCGGCAACTTGTAATAGAAAGGGCTAATGGCGTGTCTATGTCTCGTAAGCGCGGACTAATCAATCACTGAAAAGACCGCGCACATCATCACGACACAATGAGGTAACACGCCATGAAAAAACTGACACTGATTCTCGCTGCTTTTGCCCTGTCGTTTTCTGCCACCACAGCGTTGGCCATGAACGGTCAGGCAGACAGGTACAACGAGGCGCGGACCTTCCCGCATAAAACCGTGGAGAATGTTGTGGAGGTAAAAACAGCTGCCAAATAATCCACCTGAAAGAAAGCCGCTGCTGTTACCAGTAGCGGCTTTCTTGTAGGCGTTGTTGCAGCGCAGGAACTATCGAAAGCCAGTGAAATTGGACGGCTTATTCAGAGACCAATCGTAATCAATAAACGTCATAGTGGACGTTCGCGCCACTCGCTCTGCTAACGAAGCATCCACCCATTCCTGAATAAATGCCTTGCGCGACCCGGCGACCTCTTTGAAGTCGTCTTCATACCACTTGAACAGCTCGGTGACGTGAAGAGTTTTTCCCTCAACCTTCAGGTGGTGGTCGGTTAAAAAGGCCCGGCGGGTATTTTCTGCCAGCAGGCTTTCAAGGTTCTCGGCAGTATAGAGGGTATCCCGCAAGGGGGGGCAGCCCACCGAGGCGCAATTGACCGCAAAGTGAACGCGGGCATCTTTCCAGCCTTTATCCGCATAATCCTGACCCAGCAGGATTCCCTTTTCCATCTGGTTCAGACTGTATTGGTACCCGTCGATCACAAACTTTTCACGTTCGAACACGTTGTCCACAAACGGATTGACCCGGCCACCATAGTCCCAGACCGATTCAACCAGCTTTCCGTCGGGCCGTTCCGTCAGGATCTGCTCAAGCATGAAAAAGTTGTAGGCGTTGATCCAGAAGGCGACCGACTCGGCTTCCCCTTCAAGGCCGGACAGGTCGAAATTCGCCAGAGCCTCACGCTGGCTCGCCAGCTTCGGCAATGTCTGCTTATCATCGATGGCAGCCGCGTAGTCAAAGGCCGACACCAGGCCACCGCCGGCAAGATTTTTTTCAGTCAGAAACTGCGCGAGTATGTCCTGGTAGGGCCCGTAAAGGTCACGGCTGGCATCGGCCTGGGCGGCGCCCGCCCATAGGGCGAGCAGAAGTGTGAGGGTGGTTGAGAAACGCATGATAACTCCCGGTCAGGAACAAGGTGGATGATGCCTGCACAGACACAAACCGGCCCGGTTTGTTACAAGGCAGGCAACCCGTCAACCGGAGTTATCCCTGTCCTACGGCTACGCCTGGCGCAGGTCCGGGTTCAGTGTATAGGTGCCGGTCACCCGTGCGCTTGCCAGCACATGCCCCTCCATGGCTTCACGTACCGCCGCGCCGTCAAACTCGCCTGTAAGGCCCAGACTTTCCACATCCAGCGCATGCACCTCGTAATGGTAATGATGGATGATCTCGTCGTTCCAGGGCGGGCAAGGGCCGTCATAACCACCGTAGGTGCCCGCCATATCAGGATTTCCGGCCAGAAACTGGGTGAAATTGTTGACGCCGCGAATGCCGAAAGGACCCGGGCCGGGCTCCTTGCCCTTGGGGATGACGCCGTCGCTGTCTTCCCCCTCCGGAATGCGGGAGGTGGTTGCAGGCACATCCACCAGCAGCCAGTGAAAAAAATCGACCCGGGAAATATCCTTCGACACAACTTTGCCTTCCTGATTGGCGTCATCGGCAACGCTGGGCACATCCGGGTCAAACACCATCACCACAAAGCTCCTGGTGCCCTCGGGGGCGGCTTCCCAGGTAACTTCCGGATTCCGGTTCTGTCCGAAGCTCATATGATCCTGTTCGCTGAATACACCGAATGCGAAGGTTTCGGGAACCGGCTTGCCTTCTTCAATGCCTTGGACTTTGATTTTCACCTTGAATATCTCCTGACCGCTGTCTGGTTTTGAGTTGACTGATACCATGGTTTTAACAGTGCCATCATGGCTGTGTCCAGAGAGACCAGAGGAACAATATGAGCAACAAAGAAAAAGGTGATCCCGAAGGCCCCGGCAGCAGGCAGGACGAAGACGCGGTTGCCTTCCTGCAGGGGCTTTTCGAGCTGGCGCGTAATGGCGGCACAGGCCCGCTTAACGTGATGCTGGATGCCGGGGTGCCGACAGACATTCGCACCAGCGGCGGCGACACCCTGCTGATACTGGCCTGCAGAAACGGCCACATCGATACCGCCCGGATGTTGCTGGATCGTGGCGCAGACCCCAACGCGTGCAACCATCAATCGGAAACGCCGCTGATGGTGGCAACCATGGCCGACCACACGGACCTGATCGAATGTCTGCGCGAAGCAGGGGCGGATCAGTGATGATTCAGACCCGCCTGAGCTGCGCCAGGTCTATTTCCACGGTGACGGTCAGGGTTTCCAGACGCCCCGCCTTATCCCGGCCTTCGACCGGCGCCCGGTAAAAATGCGGCGTCATCGCCAGCAGGTCCGCGATGGCGTCCGGGCTATCCAGCGTCAGCGCAAAACGCAAAGTGTCCGTCGCCACGACCGCAAAACCCTCCGGCACATCCCTTCCCGCGGCTTTCTGCGGCTTCAGCGTCGGGTAGATAATTTCCCGCAGTTCCCGTAAGTGATCCGCCCCGGCATCCGCTTTGATCAGCAGGCCACCGGGTTTCAGAACGCGGTGGAATTCGCTGTAAACCGCGAAACCAAACAGACACAGCACCCGATCCACAGTGCCGGGCAATATCGGGAGACCGGCGTTGCTGCCCACGATCCAGCGTGGCCTGGCGTCCTGTTTCGCAGCTGCCTGTACCGCCCACTTGGAAATATCCAGCCCTGACAGACAGAGTGTTGTGTCGCTGGCGGCCGCAGCCAATTCCCGCAGGTAGTAACCCTCGCCGCAACCGGCATCGAGGCAGCACAATTCATGGGCCTGGCCGGCAAGGCCATGCAGCACCATCTGACTGACGGCCCTGGCTATGGGCCGGTAATGGCCGGCATTCAGGAACCGCTGGCGGGCGGCAACCATGTCTTTGCTGTCGCCCGGGTCTTTCGAACGTTTATTCTGCACCGGCAGCAGATTCACATAACCCTGCCGCGCCGTATCAAAACTATGGCCGCCAGCACAACGCCAGGCCTGACGCTCAGGCGTTAAAGCCTTCCCGTCCAGCGGGCAGGCAAGGGCGTTCAAGGGTTCAACGGCCATGGCGCAGGGTCCGGGCACTGATATCGCTTGAGAAGGCACCCGGTGTTGTCCAGAATAGCCGGTTGCTGCGGAGATGCCGGTTTTGCCAAAGGGCATCCGCCGGATCTGAAACACCACTGGGGACACTGGCTTGAACGGCAGGATTGTACACTTTGCCCGGGATGATCTCGGCGGCATTCTGGTGATCGACTATCGCAAACATCGGGTAATGACCTTCGATTCGGTGTTTGAACAGAGCAAGATCGCCCGTCGGCACCCTCATCTGCCCGTTCATGAATACAGCCGCGCCATGCTGCTGCCGGTGGCCTTCAATCAACCCGCCCATATCACTATTCTGGGTCTCGGTGGCGGCGTTGTGGCCAATGCGTTGTTGCACCTGCTGCCTGACTGTCAGGTGCATGCCGTCGAACTTCGCCAGGCTGTTGTGGACGTGGCGCGCGAGTATTTTGACCTGTCGGACTCCCGGCGCCTCAGCGTCACCATCGAAGATGCCCGCAATACCCTCGAGGCGCTGCCTGATGATCACACGGATCTGATCCTCGCCGACATGTACAGCGCCGAGCGCATGAGCCCGGTTCAGGTTCAGCAGGAGTTTATCAAACAATGCAGCAGGGTTCTGTCTGACAGCGGCTGGATAGCGCTCAACTATCATCGCACACCGGATCTGAACGGTGCTTTCTTCAAACAGTTGCAGGGGGAGTTCGCGGTGGTGCTGGCCTTCAAGAGCAAAACCAACAACACCGTGATTTATGGCAGCAAAAAGCCTTTCGAGCTGCCCGCCAGCAGAGACCCCCGCCTGATAAGCCTGGAAGAGATCTTGCCCATCGACTGGCGACGGCTGATGGCGAGGGTTATTCGCTTATGCTGAGGCCTTTTTCCATTCAAATTTCTTGAACGGCTCATCAACCGGCGTTTCGGCAATGTGGTTGACGTAGTTGCTCAGCGTTTTCTGGGACAGCACCAGAATGACTTCAAGAACCTGGCGGTGCTTGTAGCCCGCGCTGTAAAACGCATCCAGGTCTGCCTTACCCACATTGCCCTGCTTGTTCATCACCGCAAGGGTAAAGGTTCGCAGCGCTTCCAGCTTGTCGCTTGGCAGGGGCTTTTCATCCCGCAGTGCATTGGTGATGTCGTCTGACACTTCCATCATCCTGGCGATGCCGGTGTGCGCGGGCACGCAATAGTGACAGGCGTTCTCGACGTTGATGGTCTGCCAGACAACGGTCACCTCATCCTTGTCAAAGCTGCTGTCCAGCACAAGCTGGTGGAGATTCTGGTAGGCCTCCAGAGCTCCCGGTGCCTCTGCCATAACGGCGTGTAGCCCGGGGATCATACCCATGGCTTTTTTGGACCCTTCCAGCAGGGGCTTGGATTTTTCAGGTGCGGATTCGACATCGTGCAGTTTGAAATCTGTCATGGGATTTTCCTTCTGAGAGTCTGTCGTTGAATGTTGAATAAACACTCTAACTATTATTGAGCGATCGTTCAAGTTATGATGTTCACTTTTCAGACCTGCCAACGTTGGGCATCTTCATGGCCAGAAACGCACGCTACGACCGACAGACCGCGCTGGACAAAGCCGTCCACCTGTTCTGGAAGCGGGGCTATCACGCCACCTCGATGAAGCAGATCGAGCAGGCTCTGGACATGCGGCCAGGTAGCATCTATGCCACCTTTGGCAGCAAGGACCGATTGTTCAGAGAAGCCCTGGACGCCTATGTGGAAAGAGGCAATACCCAGCTGGGCGGCCTGCTAGCGGACCAGGTCTCGATTGTCGATGCGCTGCAGGATCATCTGCGCAACATTGCCACTGCCTGCCACCCTGACAGCGTCGAGCCTTCACGGTCCTGCATGCTGGTCAAAACGCTGCTGGAAGCCAGCTACACTCACAGTGATATTACCGATCAGGCCAATGAGCTGCTCTACGGTATTGAGCGCTCTATTGCAGAGGCACTGACCCGGGCCCGTGACCATGGCGAGCTGAAGTCCGACACCGATTGTGAACGCCTGGCCCGGCTGATTCAGGCGCAGATTATGGGTCTTCGTGCCTTTGCCCAGCGTGAAACCAGCGCCCGTTCGGTGTCTGAGCTGGCTGACGATATGGCAGCATTACTGGAGCCTTACCGGGCCGTTCACTGATGCCGGCACAGTCCGGCCTTCTTCGCTAACAGGAATCATCCGTTATGGAAAACCCTCATCACATCGTGGTTGTCGGCGGTGGCGCCGGTGGCCTTGAACTGGTAACCCGACTGGGTAACAAGCTTGGCAAGAAGAACAAAGCCCGGATTACGCTGGTGGATGCGGGCCTGACCCACGTCTGGAAGCCCCTGCTGCACGAGGTTGCCTCCGGTTCGCTGGATGCCAATGCCAACGAGATCAACTACCGTGCTCACGCCAGCAAGCACCACTATGAATTCCAGCTTGGCCGTATGGCCGGTCTGAACCAGATTGACCGGAATCTGGTGGTTGCGCCCTTCCTTGACAGTGAAGGCAACGAAGTAGTGCCTGAAAGACAGATTCACTATGACACCCTGGTCATTGCCGTTGGCAGTAACGCCAATGATTTCGGCACCCCGGGCGCTCAGGAACACTGCATATTTCTGGATAGCCTGCCGCAGGCCCGGCGCTTTCACGACCGTTTGCTGAACGCCTTTCTCAGCAAGAATCACGAGGCCCAGTGCAATAACGGACATGAGCTGCCGGTTACCATCATCGGTGCCGGTGCGACCGGGGTGGAGCTGGCGGCAGAGCTGCGGCTGGCCTCCCGGGAGCTGCCGGTCTATGGCATGAACCACCTGCGGCCGGAGGACGTGTCGATCACCGTCATCGAGGCCGCAGACCGCATTCTGCCAGCACTGCCGTCCAGAATTTCGACTGCCGCCACGCGGGAACTGGAACACCAGAACGTCAGGGTGATGACCGGCCAGCCGGTCAACGAAATCACCGGGTCGACGGTCATTATGAAAGACGGCACCGAGCTGGATTCCGAGATGACCATCTGGGCGGCCGGTATCAAGGCACCTGTCTTCCTGTCGGACCTTGAGGGGCTGGAGACCAACCAGAGCAACCAGATCCGGGTCAGGCAGACTCTTCAGGTGACCACCGATGACAATATTTTTGCCTTTGGCGACTGCGCCGAATGCCCGCAGCCCGGTTCTGATCAGCCGGTGCCGCCCAGGGCGCAGTCGGCCCATCAACAGGCAGACACTCTGTTCAAGACCCTGCGTAATCGCCTGGAGGGCAAAGAAGCCGTGCCGTTCGTCTATAACGATCACGGCTCGCTGATCAACTTCAGCCGCTACACCACGGTGGGCAACCTGATGGGGAACCTCTCCGGCCGCAGCATGTACATTGAGGGCAAGGTTGCGCGGCTGTTCTACACCTCACTTTATCGCATGCACCAGGTGGCGCTCCACGGCATGCTGAGAACCGGAATTATCTGGTTGATGGACCGCGTCAGCAAAGCGATGCAGCCCAAGCTCAAACTGCATTGAGCGGAGCTGTCATGGACGCCACTCTCACCCTGATCGGCGCTATGATGCTGGTGATCAGCATCCTGCTCAGCCCGCTGTCCAGTCGTCTGGGCATGCCTGTGCTGCTGATCTTCCTGATTGTCGGCATGATGATGGGCGAGGACGGCCCCGGCGGACTCCAGTTCGATGATTTCCAGCTGGCCTTCACCATCGCCAACCTGGCTCTGGGTGTAATCCTGCTGGACGGCGGCATGCGCACCCGGGCGGAAACCTTTCGGGTGGGCCTCAGGCCTGCCCTGATGCTGGCCAGCGTCGGCGTTTTTCTTACCGCGGCGGGCGCCGGACTTGTGGCCTGGTGGGTATTCGATCTGGGATGGCCCACGGCGCTGCTGATCGGTGCCATCATATCCTCAACCGACGCCGCCGCCGTGTTCTCGCTGCTGCAGGGCCGGGGCCTTCACCTGAACGAACGTGTCAGCGCAACGCTGGAGATAGAATCCGGCAGCAACGACCCCATGGCCATCTTTCTCACTCTGATGCTGGTCACCATGATCAGTGCCGGAGGGGTATCCGAAGGCTGGGGTGCACTGGCGTTACTGGTGAAACAGTTCGGCATCGGCGGGGTGGTCGGAGTGCTGGGCGGTTTCATCGTTGTGTATCTGGCTAACCGGTCGCGACTGACGCCATCTCTCTATCCGTTATTGGTGGTTGCCGCCGGCCTTGCGGTTTTTGCGGGCACCAATGAACTCGGGGGCAGCGGATTTCTGGCCATCTATCTGACCGGCGTGGTTGTCGGCAACCGGCCGGTTCGGATGATGCCAATGATCCTGCAGGTACACGACGGGCTGGCCTGGCTTGCGCAACTGTGCCTGTTCCTGATTCTGGGGTTGCTGGTCTCGCCGTCTGAACTTTTGCCACTGGCCGGCGGAGGACTGATTCTGGCGTTCGCGCTGATTTTCTTCATCCGCCCCGTCGCGGTACTGATGACACTCTGGCCATTCGGCTTCAACCGCCGCGAACTGGGCTTTATCAGCTGGGTCGGGCTGCGCGGCGCCGTGCCGATCGTGCTGGCGCTTTTCCCGGTCATTGCCGACCTGCCTTCTGCGCAACTGATTTTTCACATCGCGTTCTTTATTGTGCTTGTGTCTCTGGTGGTTCAGGGCACTACCATGGCACCACTGGCACGCCGGCTGCGCCTGGAAGTACCGACCGGTGAAGACCCCTACCGGCGGCTGCCGCTGGACGTGCCAGCTGCGGGCGATCACGAACTGATGCTGTTTCCGCTGCGCGGGGAACCCTGGGAGGTACCCAGGCCCCTGGGCCAGTTGCGCCTGCCCGACAACACCGCGCTGGCCGGCGTTTTCCGCAGGCGCGCCTGCCTGCCGCCAAGCCCGGACATGAACGTGTCGACCGGCGACGTGATTGCCATATTCGCCACGCCCGCCGTAGTGCCGGAACTGGGGCGGGCACTCAGCGGCCGACATACCCCCACTTATCTGGCTGAACGGGCATTTTTCGGGGATTTTGTGCTCAATGGCGACGCCCTGCTGGGTGATGTTGAGCAGGTTTACGGCATTGAGTTCGATGAGTTGCCACCCGAGCTGTCACTGGCGGAGTGCTTTGCCCGGCGGACCAAGGGTCATCCGGTTATCGGTGACAAGGTGGTGCTGGGGCCCGTCACGCTGGTTGCCCGTGCGACCCGGGCGGACCGGGTAACCAAAGTTGGCCTGAAAATGGACAGCGGAAATGCGCCGTAACAAAAAAACCGTAAAACCTGTATGGATGCCGCTCGATCCATGGCACCCTCTGTTATACCATGAATGAAATTTAATTGAATAAGATCAGCCCATTGACTCTCATGCGCCCCCAATCACCATGGTTTCGTTTACCGGCAAACAGGCTCGTCCTCTGGGCGGCCTTGTTGTTGGCCTGGTTAATGGCCGGGAGCCGTCCCGCCCTGGCGACTGACCTGGCCATGCTCGCGACCCCCGAGCTTTCCGGCAAACCGCAGATAACCGAGGTTCTGGTCAAAAAACAGGACAGACGGATGTTCCTGCTGGCAGGCGACGAGGTGGTGCGCAGCTATCGCATCGGATTGGGTGACAATCCATCCGGTCACAAACTGCACGAAGGCGACGAACGCACTCCGGAAGGGCAGTACATTCTGGACTGGCGCAACGCCAACAGCGATTTCCATAAATCCATTCATATTTCCTACCCCAACGAAGAGGACCGCGAGCTCGCAGCCGCCTGGGGGCTGAATCCCGGTGGCAGCATCATGATTCACGGCTTGCCCAACGACGTCGAAGGCATGGAGTTTGCGTACCTGGGCCTCGACTGGACCGACGGATGCATCGCCGTCAGCAACGCCGAAATGGATGAGATCTGGCAGCTGGTCACCGATGGCACCCGGATCCGTATCCTGCCCTGACCTGGCGACGAGTGCGCATGAAGACGGCCAGATTCTGCTTTTACATTACTTTATTGTCATAACCGGGAGAATATTCTCCATCTCCGGTTAACATTTCTGTTCAGAGTGTTTTACACTGTCTTACGAATCCGGTGGCAGTTGGCCGTCGGACCCTCGTTGACAGGATGTCTATACTGAAGACTTCTGACAGCAGGAAATAAGACGACCAATAAGGGGAATACCGAATGCGCAAGATTACACTCGCAGGGTTTGCACTGGCTACCGCACTGACAGCAGGTTGTGCATCAACCAATCAGGGCGCCATTGACGACGCAAACTCAACAGCCATGTCTGCCGAGCAGACAGCGGACAACGCACTCAACAGAGCAAACGGCGCTAATAGCGCGGCTCGCTCCGCACAGCGGACGGCTGACGAAGCTCTGGCACAGGCCAAGGCCGCCATGCGCGCTGCCAATGAAGCCAACGAGCGCGCCAAGCGCATGCTCGAGCGTGCCAGCCAGAAGTAAGGCTGAGTATTGCAGTGAAAAGGCCGGCGTTTGCCGGCCTTTTTTTATGTCCCACCGATTGTTCCTGTTTACGGCGTCTGACCTTCATCCTTTCCGTCATCTCCGCTCATGGGGGGCTTACTATTGCCAGGCTTCGCTTTGTCCATAAACGTTGACATCATTTCAATCGGCAGTGGGAATACAATAGTGGATGAGTTACTGCTGCTCATGTCCGCCAGAGTCTGCATGTAACGCAGCTGCATCGCGCCCGAGTTGGTAGACATCACATCGGCCGCTTCCACCAGTTTCTTCGACGCCTGCAGTTCACCCTCGGCGTGGATCACCTTGGCCCGACGCTCACGCTCTGCCTCTGCCTGGCGCGCAATGGCCCTTATCATCGATTCGTTCAGGTCCACATGTTTGATTTCCACATTCGCCACTTTGATACCCCACTCCTCCGTCTGGGTATCAAGGATTTCCTGGATATCCACGTTTAGCTTGTCCCGTTCTGACAGCATTTCGTCCAGGTCATGCTTACCGAGCACAGACCGCAGAGTCGTCTGGGCCAGCTGGCTGGTAGCCGAGCCGAAATCCTCGACGCGGATGATGGCTCGCTCCGGATCAATCACCCGAAAATACAGAACGGCGTTGACCCTGACCGTCACGTTATCTTTGGAGATCACATCCTGGCTGGGCACATCCAGCGTAATTACCCGCAGGTCCACCCGCACGACCTGCTGAATCACAGGGATCACCAGAATCAGCCCCGGGCCTTTCACGCCCTGGAAACGGCCAAGAAAAAACACCACTCCCCGTTCATACTCCGGCAGGATCTTGATGGCCGCGCCCAGAATAAGCAGCAGAACCACTGCCGGGACAATATAGGGAATCAGGTCAAGCAGATTCATCGTGCCTCCTCATTGGCTTTCGCCTTTCTTACCATGATTGTAAGCCCTTCAATGGCGCTTACCTCGAGTTCTTCTCCTGCCTCAACGGGGGTTTCGCTGACCGCATTCCAGCGCTCGCCGCTGTAGCGGACGTGGCCATGGTAGCGGTCATTGTCAGGCTGGAACGCGTCCAGTGCGGTCACGGCTGACCGGGCACTGGCTTCCAGGCCGCTCACCGGCGGGCGACGACGCAAACCCGCAAAGCGGACAACGGTCCACAGAATAAATCCGGCAGCAACGATCGCGGTACCGCCAACCGTGGGCAGGGATATGTCCTGATGGCTGCCGTCCATCAGGATGATGGAACCGGTGACAAACGCGACTAACCCCCCGATCCCCAGAATGCCGAAACTGGGCATGAAAGCCTCGCCGACGATAAACGCCAGACCAAGCAGAATCAGCGCCAGGCCAGCGTAATTCACCGACAGCACCTGGAAAGCAAAGAGCGCGAGGATCAGACAGATCGCACCGATAACGCCGGGGAAGATTGCGCCCGGATTCGCCAGCTCGAAAATAATGCCGTAAAAGCCGATGATCATCAGGAAGTAGGCCACGTTGGGATCCGTGATCACCGACAGCAGCCGGGTGCGCCAGTCAGGATCGGTCCGCTGCAGCTCAATGTTTTTCGTGTTCAGCGTGCGCTCAGCCCCGGTCATGATGACGGTGCGACCATCGATCTGCTTCATCAGGTCCGGCAGGTTGCCAGCCACAATGTCGATGACGTTCTGCGCCAGAGCGTCATCGGCGTTCAGGTTTACAGCTTCGCGAACGGCTTTTTCCGCCCAGTCTGCGTTGCGACCGTGGCGCTCTGCCAGCCCGCGAATGTAACTGACCGCGTCCTCCAGCACCTTGCGCTCCATGGCGGTTCCGCCACGGCGTTTTTCCCCGGCTTCATCCGATGGTTTATCCGACGTTTCTTCAGTGCTTTGATCGGGGGACTCGTCAGCAGGTTCGCCGGGCAGACCTCCCATCTGCACCGGCGTCGCTGACCCCAGATTGGTTGCCGGTGCCATAGCCGCCACATGGCTGCCATACAGAATGTAGGTGCCCGCGCTTGCGGCCCGGGCCCCGGCGGGCGATACCCAGGTCACCACCGGTACATCAGACGCCAGAATTTTCTTGATGATGCCGCGCATGGAATCCATCAGGCCGCCCGGCGTGTCCATACGAATCACCACCAGTTCCGCGTTTTCGGACTCTGCCTGCTCGATGCCGCGTACCAGGTAGTCCATGGTGGCCGGGCCAATCGGCCCGTCGATGGTCAGAACGCGACCGGTGGGAGTGTCCGGCTGTTGCGCCTGGAGATCCTGAATGAGCGACCCGAAAAGCAGAGTCAGGCCGGCGACCACCAGAGTCAGCGAAAAGAAAAGTCGCCTTGCCCGGCTGTCATGGTCTCTCTGAGTATTCGCGTTCAGGGGCATCGGTCCTCCCGGCACGGTTTGCGCGTCTGTCTCACAAGCATAGTGGACAGACAGAGCAATTACCGTATAGCCGGGAAGACAGCGGGAAAGACAGTAAGTTTCAGAACCAGAGCTGCTGGGGAATACCGTCGCCGTCTGGCGTACTGCGGTCAGGGGTTGCGGTCTCTCCTGCGACACGAGTCAGTTGCTCGCCAATCATGCGGGGCAGGCCGTCAGCCAGGTCGACTGCTTCTTCAATAGCGCTGCGCTGGACTTCAACGCCGGGACGCTGTTCGCGGAATATCTCAATCTTTGCAGAGACCGTCTGCCAGAGTGACTCACGTTCCTCAGCACTGTAGTCCTCTTCCGGGCGGTGGACTTCAAGCCAGACTTCATTTTCGCGCATACCGATCTTCACCGGCTCCCGGATAACCCGTACCGACGTACCTTTACTGACTTCGTAGACAAACCGTGAAATATCTTCGTTGTACATACGGAAACAGCCATGACTGACCTGCATGCCAACGCCAAACAGTTTGTTGGTCCCGTGGATCAGATAGCCTCTCTCGCTGAGCATCAACGCATGAGTGCCCAGAGGGTTACCGGGGCCGGGCGGGATCATTCTCGGCAGGTATTCGCCCAGGGCTTCATATTCGGCACGGATACTGGCAGGTGGGTACCAGGCTGGCGATTCAAGGGCCATGGTGACTTCAGCGTCCGTCAGCGGCGAAGGATTATCCTCCGTACCAACCCCGACCGGATACACCTGTACCCCGGTATCGGTGAAGTAATACAGCCGGTATTCCGCCAGGTTGATCACAATACCCTTGCGCTCGACATCGGGCAGCACATAGCGGCGGGGAACCGTAATGGTAGTGCCTTCACCGGGCAGCCAGGGGTCGACAGACGGGTTTGCCTTGACCAGTTCCAGATAACCGAGGCTGTTCTGATTACCGATGGCGGCAAAGGTGTCTTCGTAACTCGTCGTCATCACTCCCAGCCGACCGGCAAGATCACCCTCAATCGGAAAAACCGGCACACGGGATTGTTCCGTCTCTTCCGGCCCGGCCTGATCGACTTGTTCACCGCCCGCCTGGGGCGAAGTATTTTTGCTGGATTCAGCCAGCGCCTGGACGGAACCTATCGCCAGTAACCCCAGCGTTATCCAGGCCATCAGAAATGTATTTGCCATACGACTGTTCCAGCTTTTCCAGAGACTGCATCTGCGTTCTATCATAACTGTCCTGCCCTAGGCTCGCATCCGCCAAATGGGGATAGCCGCCACACTTACAAACACCGCCACCAGCCACCAGGCGGAATGGAAGGCGCCAATCGCAGGCACACCCCCGCTATGCTCACCAAATTCAATGGTAAGCGCCACAGCATTGACACCGAAAGCGCCGCCAAGTTGCCGGGTAAAATTAATGGTACTTGAACCCGCTCCCAGTTCATGGGCCTGAAGCGGATTGAGCGCAACCGTCGACAGTGCCGGCAGCATAAAACCCAGACCAATCCGACCGAACACGGTCCACAGCGCAAGCCAGCCAAATGCAAGGGTAACATCAGACACCGCGAAGAGCGTGGCTGACAATGCGAACATGCCGATACCGAACAGCACCAGGCTGCGGGCACTGCGTTTGTCTGCCAGCCGGCCGGCAATCGGAAAGGTCATACCCAGAACCAGCCCCGCCGGTAACATCAATAATCCCGCCTCGGTGGCGGAAAATTCAAGCGCAGTCTGTGCGAACAGCGGCACCAGATAAGTGGAACCGAATAAAGCCAGCCCCAGAGCGGCGGCACCCAGATTGGCGTACACAAAGCTCCGGCGCCGGAACAGGCTGACGTTCAGCAAGGGGTGCGGCGTGCGGCGCTCACGACGGACAAACAGAACCAGCAGTGTGACCGCCACCAGACCCTGAAATACCAGCCGGGGGGCGTGATCAACACCGTGCTGCAGGCGGTTCAGTGCATCCAGGCTCAGGCCAATGGTTGACCCCAGCAGGACCAGTCCCGGCAGGTCAAAGCGGTAGGGGGCCGGGCGGGATGGCGGCAGGGGCAGAAAACGCCAGGCCATGAAGACACCCAGTAAGGTCACCGGCACTGGCGCAAACATGACATAACGCCAGTCCAGCTGGTCTACCAGAAAGCCTCCCAGCACCGGCCCCAGGGCCGGCGCCAGAATAACGCCCATGCCGTAGATCCCCATGGCCTGGCCCCGACGCTCGCGGGGAAAGATCCGGAACACCAGGTACATCCCCATAGGCTGCATCAGGCCTGCCAGCGCACCCTGACCGATCCTTGCCAGAATCAGCAGCTCCGGGCTGCTGGCAAATCCGCCCAGCACCGACACCACGCTGAACAGCGCCATGGCCGTGCCCAGAGTGACGCGCAGGCCAAAATGGTCCAGTAGCCAGCTGCTGGCCAGCATGGTCGTTGTCATGGCGGCAATAAATCCGGTGGCCAGCCAGTGCACCTGGCCCTGACGAATGCCGAACTCCTCCATGATGTCATGCAGTGCCACGTTGATCACCGTGGCACTGAGCACGGTTGCCATGGTGCCCAGCATCACCGTGGCAACGGCCAGCCAGCGCCAGCGCTCGCCGTAGCGGGCCCTCAGGCCTTCTACCGTATTGTCACTCGCGCTCATGGTTGTGAGGTTTCCGGCCGGAGGGAGGGAACTTATCGTTGATTTTCGGCGTTTTCCAGAATCTTGTGGAAAATATGGATGGCATCGTCAAGGTCTTCGTCACGGATACCGTCCAGCATTTCTTCCCGCAATTTGGCAGCGCGCTCGTTCAGCACGTTCATAAACGAGGTCCCGGCTGCGGTGAGATGAAGGCGGCGTGCGCGGCGATCACTGGGACAGGGGCGCCGCTCAATCAGGTTCTGCTGTTCCAGGCTATCCAGCAGGCGCACCAGCGTTGGATTCTCGATGGCCATCAAGCGCGCCAGCTCGCGCTGAGTCAGGCCTTCGCCACCCTTTTGCAGATAGACCATGGTGGTCCAGCGGGCCTGGGTCACACCAAGATCCTTCAAGCGCTCGTCGAGCAGTTTCCGCCAGCGGCGGGTCACCCGGGCAACGGCAAAAGGAAATTCATCTCTCATCTTTTATCTCTCATGTCTGAAACGCCAGGAATGAACGTCACTAATAGTAAGCTAACCATTCCCATAAGAACAGATTGTATTGTGCGAACACACCCGTGAATACCGAAAGATTCACGGCCTTCCTGGCAGGCCGAGTGCTGTCTCCCAGGAAGGCCCACCCTGCCGGTTTCAGCGTCTGATCAGGATAGGGGGGAGGAGGCGCTTTCGCGGGATTCAAGGAACGCCTCATTACGCGGATCGATCTCCGCGAGCGCCGACGAGCTTTCAGGCATGGCAGGCACAAAGTGCTCCTGGTCTGCAACCGGAATATCCCGGGTACTGGCAATACGGTAGCGGGTGGCCACCGCAAGCAGCAGCAGAAAACCCGCATTACCCATGAACAGACCCTCAGGCCCCACCACTGCCACCAGCTGAGCCATCACGATCGGGCCGATAACGCTGCCCACGCCGTAGCTGAGCAGCAGCGTGGCGCTTGCCGACACAATCCGGTTACTTTCCATCCGGTCATTGGTGATTGCCACAGCAATCGGGTAGAGGGTGGCCGAAAGCCCGGTAAACAGCCCCACCAGCAAAGTCAGCAGCCACAGGCGGTCGGCCCCGACAAAGACCACCAGGGCTGACGAAACGGCAGCGATCATCGCCACCCAGAACATCACCCAGCGACGGTCAAACCTGTCACATAAACGACCCAGCGGCCATGCCAGAACCATCGCGGCGATAATAGCGCTGGCCATAAAGGTGGACACCCGGCTGACCTCCAAACCGACCATGGTGGCGTAGACCGGACCCAGAGCGTAGAAAGAGCCGATCAACACGCCGCAAATCAGGGCGCCAGAAACACCGGTAAAAGACTCCCTCGCCAGGGTAAAAAACGAGAGGCGTTTAATGACCCCGACCTCGGGCGCTGCCATGCGGGTCAGCGCCAGCGGAATCAACGCAACGGTCAGCAGCACAGCCGCCAGGGAAAACGGAACGAATGACGAGGGCTCGCCGACATTGATAAGCAGTTGCCCGCCCGCCACAGAGCTGTAGAAAACAATCTGGTAGATCGCAAACAGGGTGCCACGGTTGGTATTGGTGGCCCGACTGCTGAACCAGCTCTCAATAACCACCAGCACACTGGCCGCACTGAAACCGGAGAGCCCCCGTAAAAGCGCCCAGAAAGGCTCGGAGACAGCCAGGGGGTAAAGCAGAGAACACACGGCCGCCATGGCAGCGAATGCGGCAAACGTGCGGATATGGCCGACCCGGCTGATAATCCGGTGAACGTAAAGGGTGCCCAGCACAAAGCCAATGGAATAGCAGACCAGGATCCAGCCGATGATATCCGCAGAGACGGATTCCAGGCTCAATCGCACGCCAAGAAGGGTCATCAGGAAAGCATTGCCACTGACCAGCAGGATAATACTGAGAATGAGGGCGGACAGTGAGGTGACCATGCGGGTCATCGGTCAGGCTCCGGAGCTTGGCTGTGGGCGGGGAAACTGAAACTGGCACCCGGCAAAAAACAGAACACGGGTTAAACATTATTTTACATTAAGCTGACGTAACACACGTCTTTCAGAATCAAAGGTAACATGGAAATTATTGACTGCGGCCATGGTATCCGCAAGTCTCTGAAATGAAGGGAATCAGGTAATGCAATTCACGCTAACCACGAGCCTCTGGCTATGAAAAAAACGGACTGGCCCATTCGCTGGGATCTGTTGCTCCGCTACCGGCTGATAGAAATCATTGCCCTGTGGGAAGGGCGGCTCACCACAAACCACATCTGCCACAGCTTTGGCATCGGACGCCAGCAAGCTTCAAAAGACATCAATACCTATCTCCGAGAACTGGCACCGGGTAACCTGGTTTACGACCGCCACCTGAAGGGGTATGTTCCGTCGGCGCAGTTCCGGCCGACAGTGACCACCGGCCATGTCTCGGAATATCAGGACCTGCTGGCAAGACAGGACAGCCTGAGCAACACCTTTGAATCGCTGGATCTCAGCGTGACCGAGACCACCATTGTGCGGGGCCTGCAACGGATTATTCGTCCGGAAGTCATGCGCACTGTCGTCGCTGCAACCCGCCAGGGCCGGGTTCTGAAAGCTGAGTACGCCTCGCTGAGCCCTGCCGGCTCCCATCAGCAGACCCTGGAACCCCATACCCTGATCTGTGTTGGCAACAGCTGGCACCTGCGGGCCTGGTGTGACCGAAACCGTGAGTTCCGCGACTTTGCCCTGAGCCGTTTCCGGGGAACGCCGGAGGTATACCGTCAGAAACGGCGCAACACCCTTCAGCAGGATGACGACTGGAACCGTCGGATTGCCATTGTGCTGATGCCCGACAGTCGCCTGAACGCCGATCAACAGGACATCATCGCCGCCGACTATGGCATGCGCGACCACCGCCTTGAGATCAACACCCGCGCGGCTCTGGCGCCTTACCTGCTGTCCCGTATGGGGCTGGGCCTGGGTCATCAGCATCCGGATCCGATGACCCAGCAGCTGGAACTGGCCAACGAAGATCAGCTTGGTATTGCTGAGTCCGCCCGTGAACGTGCCATCAAAGCTGTCGCGGGGCTGAGCTAGCCATCCGGGCTGGCGCTCGCCTGCTGGCTGGCATTCTGGTCAGCCTGCTGGCACTGTCCGGTGAAGTTCAGGCCCGTTGTTATTCTGAGGCCATGGCGATATCCGGGGTTCAGGGCAGGGTCGACTCCTCGCCCCTGGCCGGCCGGACCGTTACAGTGGAGGGAGTGATAACTCTCGATTCCCGCCATCCTGACGGCTGGAGCGGGTTCTATCTGCAACAGCCAGACGCCGGAACCGACGATAATCCCCGGACTTCAGAAGCCCTTTTCGTCTACACCGACCGTCCCGGTGGTCATGCCGGGTCCAGGGTTCGGGTCACCGGCCAGGTCAAGGAATACCATGGCCTGACCGAGCTGGTCCGGGTCTCTGAGCTTATCCTCTGCGGCTCTGAACCGCTGCCGGAACCCGTTCCCGTCGACCTGCCCTGGCCCGGCCAACAGCCTCCGGAACACCTTGAAAATATGCGTGTGGTGCTGACCCGGCCGCTCACCCTGATCGGGCATTATTCCTTTGCACTTTATGGCGAGCTGATTCTCGCGGACAGTCCCCAGGTTACGCCCACGGAAGTGATTCCACCGGGCCCGGACGCGCGGGCGATGGCGGCAACACAATCACTGAACCGCCTGTACCTTGACGATGGCCGCAGCACCCGCCAACCCGAGACCCTGCCCTGGCCGGCACCGCGACTGGCGGCGGGTGAACCTGTCCGTGCCGGCGACCGGCTCAGCGGGCTCACCGGCATTCTTGATTTTCGTTTCGGCCAGTGGCGGCTGCAACCGACCCGGGAGCCGCGGGTTTCTGCAAGCGACCCGCGCCCAAAGGCGCCGCCCAGAGTCCCTGCGACCACGCTTCGGGTGGTCGCTTTGAATCTTGGCAACTTTTTCAACGGCGACGGCAGGGGCAAGGGCTTTGCAGATGGCCGTGGCGCCCGCAATCAGGCGCAACTGGCCGAACAGACCGCGCGCCTGGTCAGGACCCTGACGGCCCTGGATGCAGATGTGATTGCCGCGGTTGAAATGGAAAACGACGATTACGGCAGGACCAGCGCCATTGCCGATCTGGCCGAAGCACTGGGCGCCAGCTGGCTGTTCGTTGCCACCCCCGGAGCCACCGGTACCGACGCCATTCGCTCGGACCTGCTTTACCGCGCCGACCGGGCAGAGCCAGTGGGTAAGCCCTTGCGTCCGAGTGACAGCGACTTCCTGGTCCCCGGCCGCCCGCCGATTGCCCAGGTGTTCCGGCCGCTCTCGGGGCCGACGCGGGCAAGCGTCAGAGTGGTGGTACCGCATTTCAAATCCAAAGCCTGCGGACGCGCCAGCGGCGCAGACAGGGATCAGCACGATGGCCAGGGATGCTATGCCCGGCGCCGGGCGGACCAGGCAGACGCACTTGCAGAATGGCTGGATTCGCTGCCGGAGCCGGATACTACCGACAGTGCCTTTGCCGGCACCCTGGTGACCGGCGACCTGAACAGCTACGCCCGGGAATGGCCCATCCAGCGCCTGGAACAGGGCGCCGGGCTGATCAACCTGGTGCGCAGCCACCACCATTGCAGTGTCAGCGGCTGCCCCCAAACCACTTACCGCTATCAGGGCCGTCACGGCAGCCTGGATTACAGTCTGGGCAGCAAATCGCTTTCGGACTATCTGGTGGATGCCGGCGTCTGGTCCGTCAACGCAGCGGAGTTTCCGGCCATCGGCTATCAGGGCCCCATTGTTCTCCCCGACGCTGCGCCCTGGCGCTCATCAGACCACAATCCGGTTTACACCGACCTTGCACTGTAAGTAATCAGCCCGTTATTGCCGGAATGCCCTGGAATCCGTAAACCTGCGCTCAATCGATGCCAATAATCTTGTGAAGTTGCAGCGTCAGTCGCCAGCGCGGATTAGCCAGACAGTAGTCGGTTGCCTTGCGGGTATTGCTCTGTTTTACGGGGTCCGTTTCTCCCTCAGCAAGCACGGGCGATGCCATGGGCGAGAGGAAAAAGTGTGTCGCCTGGATGCCAGTGAATCGCTCCGGCATGGCCAGCGCTTGCGGGTATACAAGCTTCAGTTCGTCGCACTGTTCAATAACCACTGGCGCGTTCGCTTTCGGGCTGACACACAGCCAGTCAACGCCTGACGGCGCCGGCAGGGTACCGTTGGTTTCGACACCCACCTCAAAATCTGCCCCGTGAAACGCATCCACTAACGCCTCGTCCAGCTGCAGCAGGGGTTCACCGCCGGTGCAGACGACATAGGGCTTGCCCGGCTGATCCGGCCAGAGGTTTCTGATATGCGCCGCCAGGGCCTCGGGCGTGGCAAAGCGACCGCCATTCTGCCCATCAGTGCCAACAAAATCCGTATCGCAGAAATCGCAGACCGCGCTGGCACGGTCTTTTTCGCGCCCGGTCCACAGATTGCACTTGCTGAAACGGCAGAACACGGCGGCACGTCCTGCCTGCGCGCCCTCGCCCTGAAGAGTGTAAAACGCTTCCTTGACCCGGTACATCAGTCGGATACCTCGTATGGCAGAGGGTCGGACACACCATTGCTGGCAAAGGCTTCCAGCCGCTCGACACAGGAACCACAGCGCCCGCAGGCACGCTCGCGGCCGTTGTAGCAGGTCCAGCTCTGGGCATAGTTCAGGCCAAGCTTAAGCCCTTCGGCCAGAATGTCGCTCTTATCAACACCCATAAACGGTGCTTCAACGGCCACCGACCGGTAATTGGCAACACGGCAGACAGCGTCCATTTTTTCCACGAATTCAGGGCGGCAATCGGGATAGATGGCATGGTCACCGCCGTGGGCGCCAAACCACACAGCGTCTGCCCCGACGGTAACGGCATACCCGGTTGCCAGTGACAGAAGAATCATGTTGCGGTTAGGCACAACGGTGGCCTTCATGCTGTCCTCTTCATAGTGGCCTTCCGGCACCGCCAGCCCGGACGTCAGCGCGGAACCCGACATCACCGCGTTCAGAGAACGGATATCTACCACCTTGTGGGGGATGGACAGTGCCTCGCAAACCTCTCGCGCGCAGTCCAGCTCCCGCACATGACGCTGGCCATAGTCAAACGACAGAGCGTGCACCTTCAGCCCCTGTTCCAGCGCCCGGTGCAGCAGAGTGAAGGAATCCATTCCCCCTGAGTAAATCACGACAACGGTCTTGCTCATCGGTCTATCCCGGTTATTGCGCATCGGCAGGCCCTCTGGTCTGCCTTTACACTGATCGCACTTATTGTAACAGTCGAATGGCAGTATGGGTTCGCGTCTGGTCAACCGGGCGGTTAAACTCTTTCAACGGCAAAGCAACCAATAACGACAACATGAAAAACGCCAGCTATCCCGCCTTCATCGATTTTGAGGCTTCCAGCCTCGATCTCATCGCCAGCTACCCGATAGAGGTGGGTATCTGCATGCCGGATGGAACCCTGCACAGCTGGTTGATTGAGCCCCATGTGCTCTGGCTGGACTGGTCAGAAAGCGCGGAAAGAGTTCATGGCATCACCCGCAAAAGGCTCGAGCAGGAAGGAACACCGGTTTACGAGGTTGCTGCTGCACTGAATGAGCTGCTGACCGGTCAGATTTTCTGCGACGCCTGGACGTTCGACAGTTTCTGGCTTCATCGCCTGTTCAAGACTGCAAACGTTCGCCCGCACTTCCAGCTTGAGTCCATCTCGATGCTGCTGGACTCAGAGCAGATCCGCCACTGGTCTGAATTCCGCCAGGGGGTGATTGGCAGGCTCGGCCTGCCGGTTCACCGCGCCGCCAACGACGCCATGATCCTGCATAAAACCTGGGAAGAACTCATGGGCCTGAACAACCAGTCGAAGGTTTGAAAGCCACGGGTTTGACCCCCTTGCAAACACTCTGACTGTCCATACACTGGAACCGTAAATTCCAATTTTCCGCAAAACTCTGTTGGAGCTTATGAAAAAGCATGCAGCGCAACGCCCGGCAAACCATCCGACCAACAACCGCACTGCACCCATCCGTTGCCCGCAGAAACGTCCCCTGCTGGACGCCATCTGCAAGAAATTCAACCAGCGGGTAGACCTGAATGACGAGCAGCGGGTACTCGGGCTTTACGAGCGCGGTTGGATTCTGAACGGTGTGCTGGCAAAAATGAGTGATGCAGAGGCCCGCTACGTCAGGGCTCTGGCCACCCGTTACAACTCCTGGATTGCGCGTCAGGTAGCCTGAAAAGCGGCGTCAGTATGCTGCCACGTCCTCCATGTCCCAGTGTTTGAGGAAGCCTTTTTTACGGTCGATCATGCGTTCGTAAGTTGTGATCATGATGGCAGCATGGGGCGCATCGCTATGGCGCAGGGTTTCTATCCGGCGTTCGAGATGGTCAACTTCGACGCTGATCTGATGCCGGACATGTGACCGGACGCTGTCGTACTGGTCCAGCCGGACAGAGCGAGCCTGCTCTGAGGGGCTCGCAAACAGTTTGTTCTTCTCCATGATCGCTCTCTTCCAGTGAGTTCGTTATCAATAGATCGAATGACAGGTTGTCCTCTTGACCAGTGCCGAAGTCTGCCCAACGATCATACAAACTTCAATAAAAATGAACGGGGCTTCATATTTCCGCCGACACGGCCTGTGCCTCATCCGATCCTATGACACGCCCGGTTGCCTGCTATAGTTCCATTGATGTCGCCTGTTGTTACAAGCTCTGGGCCACTTACCTGTCATTCGCCTGTCAACCGCCGGGATTTCAGTCTATGCGCCAAACCTCCGTTGCCGATACCTTGAGAGAGTACCAGTCCCTGCTTGAGCTTCTCGACGATGCCTATTGGGAGGCCGGCACGATTCACCACAAAGACATGCTTTACGACATCATCAGCATTTTCAGCCAGGAAGTGGCGGAAATGAACAAGCTGAGCGTGATGGATCACCATTACCCCTATGAGGTGATTACCGAAGGCATTCGTCGCGTTGTCCCGACACTGGAACGGCTTGATGAGCAGCGTGAAGAGGTGATTCAGCGCACCCAGACGCTGACGGATTTCCGCGACATTCTGTCATCGGTGCTGGGCATCCTTGAGGGTCAGCTACAGACGCTTTAAGCCTTAATGCGACCACCTGCTTTCGCCGCACTCTGTTTACGCTACGCGGCTACGAGAGGCCGCTGACTTTCGGGAATAAGCGGGAAGCGGTCACACACCGTGTAAACAAAGCGGGCCAGCGCCGGTAGATGGTGGCCGACTATGGGTATGCCCGTATTCAGCAGGCTGACGGAAATATCCCGCGCCGGGTCGGCCCAGCAGAGCTTATTGATCAGGCCCACATGACCAAACGCGTGGCGGCTTTGCTGACCCCAGAGCCCCACCGGACTGCCACCGAGCATCATGCCCGCGCTGAACCTCATGGGTATCATCATGGTGCGGTCTATCTGCAGCGACCCGAACTGCTGAATGGCCCGCCTGACCGTCAATTCACTGCAGACGCGCCTGCCGTTCCAGATTCCGCCGTTAAGCATCATCTGGAAAAACCGGCCCATTTCCTCGGCGGTGCCGCACAGGTTGCCAGCGGGAATGACCGCCTCCTGAAAGCGCGGATCGTTGATCACGGTTTCAACCGTGTTGATGTCGCTACCCAGGGCGCGGCGGACAATCCAGCTCACCGGGAAGCGCGGCGTGGGTCCGGTGGCGTAGTTGGTTGCCAGTTCACTGGTGTGGTCAGCGCTGATGCCGTAGGTGAACCACCGCATACCCATGGGTCGGCGCAGATAGCGCTCAATGTAGGCTTCAATGGTGTTACCGGTGACTTTCTCCAGCACTCGCTGCAGAACATAGCCGCCGGTCACCGCATGGTAGGCCACTTTGGCGCCGTCCACTTCCACCGGTTTCGCCTCGCAAAGCAGACGCCAGATCTCATCCCGGCTCCACATGATATCAATGGACGTTTCCCGGGGGATCGCCGGAATACCGCCCCGATGGGACAGAATCTGGTGCACGGTAATCGTACCCTTACCGTTTTCGGCAAATTCGGGACAGTAATAGGACACCGGGTCCATCAGGTTTATCAGGCCCTGCTCTGCCAGCATGTGAATCAGCAGCGCCGTTACCGCCTTCGAGGCCGAGAAATAACAGATGGGCGTTTCCGTGGTTATCGGGACTTTCGGGGTCTCCGGCGAATCATCCGGACCGTTGCCACGGGCATGACCAATCGCACGATGAATTATCTGTTCTCCACGGTGACGCACCGAAAGCTGAAGCCCCGGATAAACACCGGTCCGGTAAAGGCGCTCAACGCTTGTCCAGACATCGTCCACCACCTTCTGGCTGACGCCGGCCTCATCAGGTTTTTCACTGGCTGCGTCCCGGCAGGTCACCGTCGAGAGATCCGCGGGAATAGCCGACGTATGAAGGGCACGGCGTACAATTCGATTCATCATTGACCCTTTAACTCTTGCTGGAAGTATTTTCGGCTGGCCCGGACGGAGCCACAACAACCCGATTGCGCCCGGACGCTTTTGCCTGATACATCGCCTGATCGGCTGCCGCGAAAAGGCCTGGCGCATTGTCACCGTTGTCGGGGAAAATCGCCACACCGACACTCATGGTCAGATTGACCGTTCGGCCATCGTCCAGCCGCTGCGGAGTTGAAGCCACCAGTTGCCGCAGTCGCTCGGCGCTCTGCCTGGCCTCGTCGGTGTCCATTTCCGGCAGCACCACGACGAACTCCTCTCCGCCAAACCGACTCACCAGGTCGACCTGACGCACTTTCGAGGATAGCAGGTCGCTAAAGCCGCGAAGCACCGAGTCGCCTGCAGCATGCCCCAACCCGTCGTTCACCTGTTTGAAATGATCAAGATCAATCCAGAGCAGTGCCAGCGACCGGTTGTAGCGCCTGGCCCGAAGAATTTCCTCATCCAGCTGCCGCGTCGCCTCCCGTCGATCCAACAGACCGGTAAGGGCATCGCGGGTGGCCATTTCCGACAATTCGTCTTCCAGCCGTTTGCGCTCCGTTATATCGATAATAATGCCCTCGAGGACCAGCTCATCCTCGTCAACCACCGCTCTGCCACGCTCCCATACCCAGACCTGGTCGCCATCCTTTCGTTCGATGGGGTATTCAAGGGAGAAAGGCTCGGCATTGCCGATGGCCAACTCTACTTCGCTTACCAGGGAGTCACTGTCCTCCCCGGCAATAAGGCTGGCGTAGCTGACTGTGTGGTTATCAAGCAATTCATCCGGCTCATATCCGGTAAGCTCCTGGCAGCCGCTGGACACGAACTTCATGGTCCAGTGTTCGTCATACAGACAGCGATAGGCCATGCCCGGAAGATTATCCATCAGGGTCACAAGCTGGCGATCCCGGCGACGGATCAGCTCTTGTGCCACCAGGATATCCGTAACGTCCTGGCCTATCGAAATAATACCGACGACCTCGCCCTCTGCGCCGTAGAGGGCGCTGGAGTTCCAGGAGATGGTCCGTTCCTGCCCCTGCCTGGTGGTGATCCGGGTTTCAAAACCGACCGGCGCACCGTCATCCCTGATAAGCTCGCCCACTCTGGTCAGAATGTTCTCCCTGACCTGCTGGTCCGGGTACAGCAGGGCCCAGACCCCATCGGAATGCATCACCTCATCACGGCTGTACCCGGAGATTTTTTCTGCGGCGCGGTTCCACAAAACGATTCGCGCATCAGTATCCAGAACATTGATCCAGATACTGGCACGCTCTATCACGTTCTCGCGAAACTGGTTAAGCCGCAGAATCTCGTCCCGCTGCTCGGAATGCAATGACAGCAGGGTACGGTCTTTATTCAGCTGTCGATACACCAGCGCAAACAGCACAAGGCCGGTAACAAATATAAACAGGGCACCCTTATAGGTCTGAGCCACGCTCAGCGCACCCGGGTCCTGAAACCACCGGGCGACCAGCAGATCGGAAAAACTGACCCACAACCACCCGAAAAGCAGATAAAAAAGAACTATCCACAGCGCGCGTTTCAGTGGCGTACGGCGACCTTTTAATCGTTCCATTCGCACCGTCCCTGACAATACATCCGAACCTCAATTCCATTGTGTTTTCTGGGCTAAGCTTAGCTCAAACTCTGGCAGATGGGATCGACAGGAGAGACCAATTGACACCCGCAACCAAAGCCGCTGATCACGCAGGCATCCCTTACGTTATAAAGCACTATCAACACGACCCCAATACGGAAGCCTGGGGCATGGAAGCAGCGGACAAACTGGGGGTCGACCCGCGCCGTGTTTTCAAGACGCTGGTGGTGAGCCTGGACAGAAAAGAGCTGATTGTGGGGATGGTGCCCGTCAACGCCATGCTCAGTCTGAAGGCGCTGGCAAGGGCTGCTGGCGGCAAAAAGTGCACGATGGCAGATTATCAAACCGTCGAGCGCAGCACGGGTTATGTACTTGGAGGTGTCAGCGCACTGGGACAGAAGAAACCACTGCGGACATTCATCGATGTTTCAGCGGAAAGTCTGGCAACCCTGTTTATCAGCGCCGGACGGCGTGGACTGGAAATCGAGCTCACACCGGACGCTCTGAAGGTCGTCACAGGAGGCGCGTTTGCGCCCCTGCAACAGCGCTAGACCGGCTATTTAACCGACGCTCTGGCATCCGCCAGTATCGAGTTAAACGTCTCACTGGGCTGCATGATCTTGCAGACCTTATCGGCAGGCGGGTGGTAATACCCGCCAATATCGGTCGGATGACCCTGGATCACGCTCATTTCCTCCAGGATCTTGTCCTTGTTGTCTTCCAGTTGCTTCGACAGCGACCCGAAGAAGTTTTTCAGATCCTTGTCGCCGTCCTGCTTCGACAGCTCTTCCGCCCAGTAACGGGACAGGTGGAAATGGCTGCCGCGGTTATCCAGCTCACCGGTATTACGGGACGGCGACTGGTTGTTTTCCAGCAGGCGTTCGGTGGCCTTATCCAGGGTCAGACCCAGCAGGCGGGCGCGCTCGTTATTCTGCTTTTCACCCAGCTCTTCCAGCGACACCGCCGTTGCCAGGAACTCGCCCAGTGAATCCCAGCGCAGGTGGTTTTCCTGCAAAAGCTGCTGAACGTGCTTGGGAGCGGAACCCCCGGCGCCGGTCTCGTAAAGGCCACCGCCGTTCAGCAGTGGCACGATGGACAGCATCTTGGCGCTGGTGCCCAGTTCCAGGATCGGGAACAGATCGGTCAGATAATCCCGCAGCACGTTGCCGGTGACCGAGATGGTATCCAGGCCGCGGATCAGGCGCTCCATGGTCCAGCGGATGGCACGGACCGGCGACTTGATCAGGATTTCCAGGCCTTCGGTGTCGTGCTCTTTCAGGTACATCTCGACTTTCCTGATCAGCTCGGCGTCGTGGGGACGCTCGTCGTCCAGCCAGAACAGGGCGGGCATGCCGGTGGCGCGGGCGCGGTTGACGGCCAGCTTCACCCAGTCCCGGATCGGCAGGTCTTTGGTCTGGCAGGCCCGCCAGATATCGCCCTTGTCCACCTTGTGTTCGGTCAGCACCGTGCCGTCTTCATCAACGATGCGAACCACACCGTCTTCCTTGATTTCATAGGTCTTATCGTGGGAGCCGTATTCTTCTGCCTTCTGGGCCATCAGACCCACGTTCGGCACGGTGCCCATGGTGGTGGGGTCGAACGCGCCGTGAGTCTTGCAGAAATTGATCACTTCCTGATAGATGGTGGCATAGGTGGACTCCGGCATTACCGCCTTGGTGTCCTTGAGTTTGTTGTCCCGCGCCCACATCTTGCCGGAGTTGCGGATCATCGCGGGCATTGAGGCGTCCACAATAACGTCGCTGGGCACGTGCAGGTTGGTAATGCCCTTGACCGAGTCCACCATGGCAATTTCCGGGCGGTGCTCGTAGCAGGCGTGCAGGTCTTCGAGGATCTGTTCCTGCTTGGATTCCGGCAGCTGCTTGATCTTTTCAGTGACGCTGGACAGCCCGTTGTTGGCGTTCACGCCCAGCTCATCGAACAGTTCCCCGTACTTGTCGAACAACTCCTTGTAGAAAATCTTCACCGCGTGGCCGAACACAATCGGGTGGGAGATTTTCATCATGGTGGCCTTGACGTGCAACGAGAACATAACGCCGGTTTTTTCGCAGTCCTCGATACTGTCTTCGAAAAACTTGCGCAACGCCTTGCAGCTCATGAACATGCCGTCCAGCACTTCGCCTTCCTGCAACGGCAGTTCGCTTTTCAGAACGGTCTGCTTGCCGTTGTTGTTTTCAAACACGATCCGGGCGGTGGTGGCCTTGTCCAGGGTCAGGGACTGCTCGTTGGAGTAGAAGTCGCCACCGCGCATGTGGGCCACATGGGTGCGTGACGCCGGGCTCCACTCACCCATGGTGTGGGGGTGCTTGCGGGCGAAGGCTTTGACGGCGGTTGGCGCGCGGCGGTCAGAGTTGCCTTCGCGCAGGACGGGATTGACGGCACTGCCCAGCACTTTGGAGTAGCGGGTCTGGGCGTCTTTTTCCTCATCGGTCTGGGCGTTTTCCTTGTATTCGGGAACCTTGTAGCCCTGTTTGTTCAGCTCTTTGATTGCTGCCCGCAACTGGGGAATGGACGCACTGATATTCGGCAACTTGATGATGTTGGCTTCCGGGTCCGTGGTGAAATCACCCAGGGCCTTCAGATCATCCGGAACCTGCTGGTCTTGCTCCAGGTAGTCGGGAAACAGCGCCAGAATACGCGCCGCCAGCGAAATATCACTGGTGCCGAATTCAATGCCGGCGGGCTTGGCAAAAGTTTCCAGGATGGGCAGGAGTGACCGGGTTGCGAGGGCGGGTGCCTCGTCGGTCAGCGTGTAGATGATCTTGGCTTTGGATGATGTCATTTTCGTCCTCAGGCTAATAGGTGAGTTCAGGACGGCCACGGCGTGATCAGTGGTCTTGTGAACGGCTGACCCTGCAATGACTGATTGAGAAACCTTTTAATGGCCTATGAATATAGCATTTTTTCGGTTTCTCTGTTTTAGATTTTAGTAGAAGAACGGGCCAGAGAGTGCTAAAAAGTAGTAACAGGACAATGAACAGCGTCGATTTTACGAAACTTTCGTAATTTTGCCCGGAGCCGGCCGGCAAACTCAACCGTCCGGCAACAACCCCGCACTCGCCACACACTCACTGATCCGGTCCAGGGCCTCCGGGTTGGCCAGGGCGTCCCGGTTGTCCGCCTTGGTCGCACCGTTGATCATCCGGGCCACCGCCAGTTCCACTTTCTTGCCGCTGCGGGTGTAGGGAATGTCCGGCACCTCGATCATGTGTTTTGGCACATGTCGCGGGCTGGCGCCGGAACGGATTCTGGCCTTCAGCCTTGCCTGCAGATCGTCGGTCAGTGACTGGCCGTCGGCGGGCACCAGCAACAGCACCACTTCCACGTCACCATCAATCTGACGGCCAACCACCAGGCTGTCCTTTACGTCGTCGACCGTTTCCACCTGACGGTATATTTCCGCCGTGCCGATGCGAACCCCGCCGGGGTTGAGTGTGGCATCCGACCGGCCGTAAATAATGGCGCCACCGTGTTCGGTGAATTCAATGAAATCACCGTGGGCCCAGACGCCGGGAAAACTGTTGAAATAGGCGTCTTGGTAGCGCTCGTTGTCCGGGTCGTCCCAGAAGCACACCGGCATGGAGGGCAGTGGCTGGCGGCAGACGAGTTCACCGCGGCCTGCGCTGACAGGCTCGCCGTCGTCGCTGTAGGCCACCGCATCCACACCCAGAAGGCGGCACTGGATTTCGCCGCGGCGAACCGGCAAAAGGGGCGTGGAGCCCACGAAACAGCCGCAGATATCGGTACCGCCGGCAATGGAGCCAAGCAGGACATCCGGCGCACCATCGGCATAGACCCAGTCGTAGTCTTCCGGGAGCAGCGGGGACCCTGTGGAAAAGACCACGCGCAGCGCGTCGAGGTCCAGGCTTCTGGCCGGAGCCAGTTCAGCCTTGCGGCAACCGGCGATAAAGCGGGCACTGATGCCGTAATGGGTAACTTTCTCGTCAGCAACCACCTGCCACAGATAATTCAGGTCCGGGTACCCGGGTGAACCATCGACGGTGATCACAGCGGCACCGGTGAGCAGGGCGGAGGCCTGCCAGTTCCACATCATCCAGCCACAGGTGGTGAAGTAGAGGAAGCGATCCTCCGGGCCCACATCGCCGTGGAGCATAAGTTCCTTGGCATGACTGACCAGCAGGCCGGCGTTGCCGTGAACGATGCACTTGGGCTTGCCGGTAGTGCCGGAGGAATAGAGGATATACACCGGGTGGTCTGGCGGCAGCGGGGTGAATGAGGGCGCCCGGCCCTGGCCTTCAGCGAGGGCATCGTCCCAGTGGGTCACCTTGTCGCCCGGGATGGCAGGCTCACCCGGCAGTTGTTCGATGCTGACCACGCTGCGCAGTGTCGGCAGGCCGTCAATCAGACGGGCGAAATCGTCCTGACGGTTAAAGACCTTGCCGCCGTAGCCGTAACCGTTGACCACAATCAGCGCCGCAGGCCCGATCTGCCCGAAACGATCAAGAATGGCGCCAACGCCAAAATCCGGTGAGGCAGAACTCCAGATGGCCCCGAGACTGGTGGTGGCGAGCATGCCCACCAGGGCTTCATAGCCGTTGGTTACCACACCCGCAACCCGGTCACCCTGCTGGATACCCTTGCTACGCAGGAAGGCTTCCAGCGCACCGGTATCCGACTTCAACTGGGCATACGTCCTGCGCAGGACCGGGCGGGTTTCGCAGTAGGCCACCACCGCCTCGCGATCGGCATGGTCGCCGTCCGCTAGCCGCAGAAGATTGGCGGCGAAGTTAAGCTTCATGCCCGGGAACCATTCCGCGCCCGGCATTTCCCGCCTGCCCAACACCCTGTCAGCCGGCGTTTCGCAGACCAGCCCGCAATAATCCCAGACCTTTTGCCAGAATGTTTCCAATTCATCAATCGACCACTGATGCAGGGCATGATAATCCGTGAACGGGCCAAAACCCTGTTGCTCCAACCAGTGCTGGAACCGCCCCATCCGGCAGTTTTTCAGCGTGTCTTCCGAGGGAGACCAGACCACCGGTGATCGTTCTGTATTGCTCATCCGTCTCTCCTGTTACCTACTGCATATGCCAGCCGTGGCTGACCACAATCGACTGGCCGGTCATGGCGGCCGAGGGGAAGGCTGCCAGATGCACCGCCAGCTCGGAAATATCTTCCACCGTGGTGAACTGCCCATCCACCGTATTTTTCAGCATGACGTTGCTGATCACTTCTTCCTCGGAAATACCCAGCTCTTTCGCCTGCTCGGGGATCTGCTTGTCCACCAGGGGCGTGCGGACAAACCCCGGACAGATGATGTTACTGCGAACACCATGCTCTGCACCCTCTTTGGCAACAGCACGACAGAGGCCGAGCATGCCGTGTTTGGCAGCAACATAGGGGGACTTGAGGGGCGAGGCTTCAAGGGAATGAACCGAACCCATGTAGAGCATGGTACCGCCGCCACTGGCGTACATCTGCTTCAGCGCCGCCCGGGTAACCAGGAAGGCACCGTCCAGATGCACGCTCAGGACTTTGCGCCAGTCGGCAAAGGAAAGCTTGTGGACCGGGTCAATGTGCTGGATTCCGGCATTGGCCACGGCAATATCAAGCCCGCCCCATTTCTCCACGATAGCGGCCACACCGCGGTCAACGGCCTGTTCGTCAGTGACATCCATAGCCAGAGGCATGGCGGTTCCACCGGCCTTTTCGATGGCGTCGACCGCCTCCTGCGCACTCTCAATAGTGAGGTCAGCCACTGCGACCCGGGCTCCCTCACGGCCATAATGTTCCGCAATGGCACGGCCGATGCCGCGCCCGGCCCCGGTGATCAGGGCAATCCGATTTTCCAGACGCATTCGTGTTATCTCCTTAGTCGTAAGCCACACCGGGCAGCCAGGTCGCTATGTCGGGCACCAGAAATACGATGGCCAGTGCGACCAGCTGAATAATAATGAAAGGTATAACGCCCCGGTAGATGTCCATCACATCGATTTCCGGAGGCGCAACGCCCTTGATGTAGAACAGCGCAAAGCCTACCGGCGGCGTCAGAAACGACGTCTGCAGACACATGGCGAAGAGAATGGTAAACCATACCAGGTCGAAACCCAGCGTTTGCACCACCGGTGCTACCAGCGGCAGTATGATAAGAGTGATCTCTACCCAGTCAAGAAAAAAGCCCAGCAGGAACACGGCAAACAGGATCGTCAACACCACGCCGTAGGGCCCGAATGGCAGCCCCAGCAGCGCGTCTTCGATTACCTGATCGCCACCCAGGCCCCTCAGAACCACAGAGAACGCAGTCGCACCCAGGAAAATCGCAAAAATGAAAGCCGCCGTGCGTGTCGTCTGTTGCATCGAGGTATTCAGGACTTTCACGTTCAGGCGCCCTGACATCAGGGCCAGCAGCAGGGCGCCGAGCGCGCCCACACCGGAGGCCTCTGTCGGTGTTGCTATGCCCGCGAAAATTGAACCCAGAACGCCCAGAATCAAGGCAGCCGTAGGAACCACCGCCTTGGCCACCTCCCAGGCAATACCCCATGTCACTTTCACCGTACCCTCCGGCACCGGCGCGATATGCGGTTGCAGCATGGGACGGATGATGGCGTAGGCCACGTACATGGCACCAAGCATCAGACCGGGGAAAAATGCCCCCATGAACAGATCGCCCACCGAGGCTTCGGGAACCGCCAGCCGGTCGGCCATCAGCACCAGCATGATGGAAGGGGGAATGAGAATACCGAGGGTCCCGGTGGCACAGGCTGTACCCACAGCAAATCCTTTATCGTATTTGTTCTCCATCATCACCGGCAGAGACAGCATGCCCAGCAGCACGACCGATGCGCCAATGATGCCGGTCGTCGCTGCCAGCAGGACACCGATGACGATCACTGTGACCGCGTAGCCGCCGCGAACAGCCCCGAACAGTTTCACCATACTGTTCATCAACCGCTCGGCCACGCCAGACTGGTCAAGCATGATGCCCATGAAGATAAACATGGGCAGGGCCACCAGGGTCTCGCTGTTGACCACGCTCCATATCCGCTCGGGCACGAGCCCCATGGAGGAGGGATAGTCAAACCATAGATTGGCGCCAAAATTTTCAACGGCGATAACGCCGATCACCGTCCAGATAACCGCGGTACCGCCCAACACCCACGCAACCGGATAGCCGGTCATCAGCAGGGCCCCGAACGTCAGGAACATGCCGATGACAAAAAGGGTTTCAAGCTCCATCAGGACGCATCCTCTTTCTTGTTATCTCCGGACTCGACCCGGATCGCCCTGGGAAAGCCGAAAAGCAGGGCCGTCACTTTCAGCAAACGGGACAGGGCAGCGAGAATCAGCAGAATAAAAGAGAGTGCCATAACGCCCTTGAGAACCCAGCGATACGGAAGCCCGGCAGGCGCCTGGCTGGTTTCGCCCTGTTGCCAGGAGCTGAAGGCGTAGGGGATCATTTCGTAAACCGCCAGCCCCAGAAACGGCAATAGCAGGAATAGCAACCCAAACAGTTCGATCCAGGCCTGACCTTTAAGCGACAAACGCTCATGAATGACATCCACTCTGACATGACCGTCCGTCACCAGCGTGTAACCAAGCCCCAAAAGCCAGCCTGCGCCGGCCAGATGCCACTGGACCTCTTCCAGCGTTACCGAACCCATGCCAAAGGCATAGCGACCCACAACGGCATAGATGATCACGCCGGTAACCACGACCCAGAGCCAGGACGCACTCTTGCCTATTGCCGATATCACACGGTCTACCCCCTGACTGATCCGGGTTGTTGGTAACTCCGTGTGATGATGAAGCAATGCCTGGGCGTCGGACACAGATGCCCGCCCACCCGGCGGTGAGCCTTTACCAGACCCCGTCATACGGACGCTCCTCGCTCAGAAAGCCTGACGTTAAACAAGGATGGCCCCGCAGGGCCATCCAGAGTAGATCATAGCGCACCGGAATTTCTTCCGGTGCTCAGAGTCAGCCCCGAACCCTAGAGGTCCGTCGGAACGTAGGCGCGGGAATCCCACACCTTGTATGATTCCATGAACTCGCTCTGGCTTTCATAGACACGCTTGAAGTCCGCATCCTTGGAGGCTTCCTCTTCAAGAACCTCCTCGGTCACTTCCTTGAGCTGTTTAAGAACGTCGCGGGGGATCTGATCGGCCTGAACGCCCTTGTCCTGGAACTCCGCCAGAACCTTGCCGTTCTTGTACTCGCCCTCGGCCAGACCACGAGTGGTCGCCGCAGTGCAGGAAGCCTCGACCAGCGCCTTCTGTGCGTCAGTAGTGCGATTCCACTCATCCTGATTGATCAGCATGTACTGGGCTGTGAACTGCTGGTGCCAGCCCGGAAACAGGTTGTACTTGACCACCTGATTGAAACCGAGAATCTGGTCAATGGCGGGCATGGAAAATTCAGTGGCATCAATAGTGCCTTTTTCCAGTGCCTGATAGAGCTCACCGCCGGGCATCATGGTGACTGAGGCTCCCAGTTTTTCGAGCACCTTACCGCCAAGGCCCGCAAAACGGATCTTCAGGCCCTTGTAATCTTCCAGTGTTTCAATGGGTTCAGCATACCAGCCCGCTGTTTCAGGCCCGATAATACCGCACAGCTGGGCGTGCACATCAAAGCCCTTGTTGGCATAGACTTCCTGCAGCATTTCGTGACCACCGCCATAGTAGTACCAGGCCGTGTAGGCCCAGGGCTTCATACCGAAAGGCACCGCCGCGAACAGGGGAATCGCAGGTACCTTGCCCTGGTCATAACCGATCCAGGTATAACCTGCTTCAATCTTGCCATCGGAAACGGACTGCAGGATATCGAATGGAGGAACGAGTTTACCGGGCTCATACACGCGAACCTGGAGGCTGCCACTAGAGGCGGTTGTAAGGTTTTCTGCTACCCAGGCGGCGGGGGAGCCCAGGCCGGGGAGATTGGTGGCGAAAGCAACGGGCATTTTCCAGCGCAGATCTTCGGCGACTGCGGATCCTGTCGTCAGTGCAATTGCGCCGGCGATGCCTGTAAGCGCCTTGAGGAATTTCATTGGCAAGTCTCCTACCATTGTTTTTGTTTGACCAACCGGAACTTGAAACCGGGGGCGGCCTGAACGTTGCGCCGTCAGAAAACGCAGACAATTCGACAAAACGAAAAAGGCTGGGCCCCGGAGGTATCAGCGTTATTGGCTGCGTGACTCTGACGAATCCTTGTTTAACAAAGCACCGATCGTGCCACACCTGAAGTTTCCCGGTTTTTCAGTGCCATAGAAACTTCATCTGTTTTCGACCCTGCTCGAATTTGTCCGGATATCAAGACAGTTCTAGACGGTAGTCGTAAAGAACTGTTCGGATTACAAGACAAGCGTCCGGTATTCAGGACAGTTTCCGCAACTTTTCGTAAAGAACCGACCGGGATATGCCAAGCATTTTTGCGGCACGGGTGCGATTGCCACGGCTCGCCAGCAATGCCTCCTCAATTGCCCGCGCTTCGGCCTCGGCCAGGGTTTTGGTCAGCGGGCGCACCGGCTGTCGCAACAACGACGACACCGGCCGATTGCCGCTGCGCGGCAGTACCTTGAAAACCGCATCGGCGTCCAGCAGTCCACCCTCCTCACCCATGGTAAGAGCCCGCTCCAGCACGTTGCGCAACTCACGGATGTTGCCCGGCCAGTCGTAACCGCCCAGTGCCGCCACGCCGGCATCGGTGATTTCGCCCCGCATCTCCAGCCCATCACAGATTTCCCCCAGCAAAGCTTCGCAAAGCACGCCCAGATCTGCCAGGCGGTCCCGCAGCGGGGGAATGGGGATTTCAAGTACATTGAGCCGGTAATACAGATCCGACCGGAATTCACCGTCGGCAATCATCGCTTCCAGGTTGCGGCTGGTCGCGGCAATGACCCGCACATCAACCGATGTCACCTTGTTGGAGCCCAGAGGTTCGATTTCTCCCTCCTGGAGCGCCCGCAACAGCTTTGCCTGCAGCGGCAGCGGCATATCCCCGACCTCATCCAGAAACAGGGTGCCACCGTTTGCAAGCTGGAATTTGCCGTCGCGGGTGCGCCGGTCGGCACCGGTATAGGCCCCTGGCGCAACGCCAAAAAATTCAGCCTCCAGAAGGTTATCGGGTATTGCGGCCACGTTGACCCCTACAAAGGGCTTTTCCGCCCGGGCGGACACCGCGTGAATGGCCTGGGCCAACACCTCCTTGCCAGTGCCGGTTTCGCCCAGCAAGAGCACCGGCATGTCGCGGCCAGCGGCCAGCCGGGCCCGGCGCTTCACTTCCAGGGCCGCCGGGCTGGCACCGACAAAGTCAGCGAGGCTATACCGGGTGCCGCGCGTCTTTTTCGCCAGCGCCTTGCGTGCCGCCGCCAGATCCTGATGAAGACGGCGATACTTGGCGACCAACGGTGTCAGCGGTTGCAGATCGTCATAGAGAACGAATGCAACCGCACCAATGACTCGACCCTCGTCGTCATAGAAGGGCATACGGGTCACCACCAGTTGCTGCTGGTTGTGCTCCATGATGTCCAGCAACAAAGGCTTTCCGGTGCCCACCACCTCGGGCATGCGGGTATGGGGAATCACCTCGCGCACCGACTTGCCGATCACAGTGTCCGGGTCGCCCAGGCCCAGCAGGCGGGCATAACTGCTGTTGATCCAGGTAATCTGACACTGGTCGTCAACGGCGATGGCACCGGCGCTCGCCTCCTCAAACATGGGGAAAAGCGCCTCGATCAGGTCCCTGGTCAGGCCACTTCTGTTGTTATTGGTAAACAGCTCATTCATCTAACCTGTACCACCGGGTTGGAAACTATGCATGGCAATACCCGCGGCACCCGACCAACCGGATGCGGCCGAAAAAGTATATGGCGCTCCCCCAACAGGGGCAAACACGGCGCGCCAACTACTCCTGATGACAATACGCAGAGGCAAAGAAGGTGGCAGCTTACAGGGTCACGAAAGGGGCAAGCGACAGGAGCAGGATGACACCCATGGCAAGACAGGCGGCCAGAACCGTCACCGGCCTGCTTCGAAGACGTTGCCAGAAACCACCGACACGGCCCTCCGCCAGATCTGCCTCGTAAGCCTGGCGCTGACGCTGCAGTCGCGCGTCCTGGTAGTTTTGCAACAGCTCCCTGGCACGCATCGCCTCACTGTCGTCGTGCACCCAGAAACCGCCCATGCTGATACCCCAGCGGCTGGGCGGGGTCTCATAGAATGGCACATCGTGCTCCTCGAACAGCGCTCGGATCTCATCCGCTTCGTCGTCAGGCACATGGCGCAGGTTCATCAGATGGTGAGTCATGGTAGGTCTGTCGTCAGCAATTGAGATACCCTTATCCTAGCATCCCTGAGCATAAGGCCTTCACAGCCAACCAGGAATACCCATGGCAGACACCAGAATACGGAGACTACTGGCGTTCGACCGACAGATCAGGCTGGATCGGTCCCAGTCCCCGGTGTTCCTACACAGGCGGGACCGTCGCTTCGCTCTGAACTGTCAGGACAGAAACCGGACGCCTTCCGTTGACCACTGGCTGGAACATCTGGCGCGGGTCGGGCAAGTGGGCATGGCAGACCGCCACCGGCCTTTGGATGCTGCAGCCAGGACACCGGACCCGTCACTGACCCAGTGGCGTCGGTTACTGACAGCTTTTACGCTCGCGGGCGTGGTTTTCGGCATGGTCGCCATGGTCGGGCTGCTTTACTACGAAGGCGGTCAGCGTATCAATCTGACCGTTCTGCTGGCCTTTACCGCTCTGCAATGTCTGCTGGCGCTGATAACCATGGTGCAGTCAACCCTGAACTGGCAGCCCTGGCGAACACTGCTGCGGCGCTCCGGAATCAGCGGGCGTGGCTCTTCACCGGCACCGCTTGAACCGCTCATGCCTGTGCTGATGGCCCGGGTGGCCCATACCGGCGGACTCTGCTTTGGCCTGGCGGGTATCGCGACCCTGCTGGTCATGGTAGTCATCCAGGACCTGGCCTTCGGCTGGAGCACCACGCTGAATGCCAGCGCGGGGGGCTATCACCAGTTGCTGAGCGCGCTGGCCTGGCCCTGGCATCAGCTCTGGCCGGCGGCCGTTCCGGACCTTGCCCTGGTGGAAGCCACCCGGTTTTTCCGCAGCGAAGACAGGGGCGGACCAGCAAACCCGGAGCTTTGGGGGCAGTGGTGGCCTTTTGTGGCAATGGTCTGGCTGGTTTACATTGTCGTGCCCAGGCTTGCGGGCCTGGCCCTGGCACAGATCCAGCTACAGATTCGTGCCGGGCGAGCGCTGGCAGACCATCCCGGCATGGTGGCACTGGCATACCGTCTGGAAACGCCAACGGTGGATACCGGTAATGATCACCACGACGCCGCAGACAGCCCGGACCCGCATACCGCAATGCAGTGTCAGGCTCTGCCTGACAGCCAGATACTCATCTATTGGGCGGGGGCGGATGATCCGGAGCTGCCGGACAGTCTTGCTGCCGGGCATTTGCTGACAATACCAGCCGGTGGCCGGCGGTCGCTGGCTGAAGACCAGCAGACTATTGACCGCAGCTCGGACATTCTGGCAAAACAGCCCCATCCGGCCGTCACCCTTGTTACCCGCGCCTGGGAACCCCCGATCGCAGAACTGGAGGATTTCATCTCTCTGGCCCTGCGCCAATGGCCGAAGAAAACGCGGATCGCGCTGCTGCCTCTGGACAGCGACCCCACACAAATGACGAACCCCGCACAGCTAAGCCAGTGGCTGCGGTTTGTGGAACGACTGGACAAAAAACGGGTATGCGTGAGCCAGCCCGACCTGCAACCCCCGGAATCAAGGGCCTATGTACAGCAACCGGAGGGCCTGAAGTGATGCCGGAAGCACCGGTTTTTGCGGTGGTTGGTCACCCCAACAAGGGCAAGTCCAGCGTGGTCGCCACCCTGTCCCAGAACGATGCCATCGCCATCGCACTGGAGCCGGGCACCACCCGCAAGCGGCAGAATTATCCGCTGTCCATCGACGGCCAGGTGATTTACACGTTGGTGGACACACCCGGGTTCCAGCGCCCCCGGCGGGTTCTGGAGTGGCTGGAAGCCCACAGTGTATCGGTCTCGGACCGGGCCGAAACCGTCAGGGCATTCATCAACCAGTTTGCAGACGACGACCGCTTTGCCGACGAATGCGAACTGCTGGCCCCGCTCACCGAAGGCGCCGGGATCATTTACGTGGTGGATGGGTCCATTCCCTACAGCCCCCAGCACGAGGCGGAAATGACGATTTTACGCTGGACCGGACAGCCCAGCCTGGCACTGATCAACAGCATAGGTCCGGGCGATGACAGCGACACCTGGCAACGGGCCCTGGGCCAGTTTTTTCAGGTCGTCCGCCGTTTCGATGCGGTGAAGGCGCCGTTCGAGCAGCACCTGAACCTGCTGAAAACCTTCGGGCAGCTTGAGCCGGCGTGGGAAGAGCCCCTGAACCGGGCCGCCCGCTTCCTGTCGGAGCAGCGGCGCCAGCGTCGGCGTGAAGCAGCGGTGCTGATGGCTGACACGCTTGAAAACATGATGTCGTTCCGGGAAAAACGCACGCTGACGCAGAAACAGGCGACGGAAATATCCGACCAGGCGCTGGCCGATCAACTCCGGAATCAGTGGTACAAAAACCAGCGGAAAAAAGAAGAGCACCTCCGTATCGCCGTCGAGCGGCTCTACCAGCATAATCGCATTCAACGTCAGGAGGCCGAGCTGGTCTGGCACAGCGAGCACGACCTGTTCAGCGAGGGCAGCCGCACGGCGTGGGGCGTGAACCGTCGGTATCTGGCCACTGCGGGCTTTGGTGCAGGCGCCGTCAGTGGCGCTGGCATTGATGCCGTCACCCTTGGCCATTCCCTTGGCACCGGCGCGCTGATCGGCGGGCTGGTGGGCGCCGCGGGCAGTTACCTGTATGGTGACCGGTTATCGTTACCCGTACTGAACACCGGCATTTTGAAGGACGGACTGAAAACCGCCAGCTTCGGCCCTGTACAGGACAGCCAGTTCGGCTATGTTGTATTGGGAAGGGCAATTAATCACTGGTGGCATATCAGCCATCGTAACCACGCGGGGCGGGAACTGCTCGACCTTGCACCCGCAAACGATCACTGGCTTGAATCTCTGGATAAACCCAGCCGCAAGGCCATTCATCAGGTGTTTGACCGTTGCCGGAAAAAGCGGGCTCTCGACGAAAAAATCCGGCAGCAATTCGTCGCTGCGGTTCTGACCGCCATGGATGCATTCGATCAATGGCGCTTGAACCAGAGGTGACAGTGATGTTTATACTTGCGGGAATAACCATAACCAACGAGGAAAATATATGAAAATCGTACGAGTTCAGGACATTATTGGAACGGAACGCGAAGTCACCGGCCCCGGCTGGACCAGCCGTCGCATGCTGCTCAAAAAGGACGGCATGGGCTTTTCGTATCATGAGACCATCATTCCGGCAGGAGCCGAGCTGAATCTCTGGTACAAGCACCATCTGGAAGCTGTTTACTGTGTTGCAGGTAACGGCAGCATTCTGGACAAGGCCACGGGTGAGACCCATCAGATCAGCGACGGTACCCTTTACGCACTGGACAAGCACGATCAGCACACCCTCTTCGGAGGCACCGAAGATATGCGCCTGATCTGCACGTTCAACCCTCCGGTCACCGGCCGGGAAGTTCATGACGAAGACGGTGCCTACCTTCCGGACACCGGCGAGGACTGATCCTGACGCCGGTCACTGACTCCGGCACTACCGAAGCACCGCCACCGGCAGCCCGACTGCTTCCGGTGGCGGTTTTGCTTTGGTTGGCGGGTGTATACCTGCGAATCCCGATTCTGGTCGCGCCTCCTCTGGCGCCCTTCATCGGCGACGACCTCGGCCTGTCCCAGGCACTCACCGGTGCCCTGACGACCTTACCTATCCTGATGCTGGCAGTCGGTTCCATGCCCGGTTCACTGGCCATTTCCCGTCTCGGCCCTAGAAACACTCTGGCGCTGGCCATGATTATCATGGTGATAGGGTCGGCTGGTCGGGGGGTATCGCCAGACGCGATCAGCTTGATGCTGGCGAGCGCCGTCATGGGACTTGGAATTTCTATGATGCAGCCCTCTCTGCCGGCGTTGCTGCCACGCTGGCTGGAACCGAAGCATCTGGCTATGGGCACCGCCATTTACATGAACGGGATGCTGATTGGTGAGTTCATAGGCGGTGGCATCACCCTGCCAGTGCTGATGCCCCTGATGGGTGACAGCTGGCGGGCCACGTTGCTGGTATGGTCTCTGCCCGGACTGCTGGTCGCCGCGGCACTTTATCTACCAAAACGGGACATGGGACGCCCGGTGAAAAAACCCGAGTGGTTACCGGACTGGCAAAACCCCAATACGCTCCGAATCGGGCTACTTCTGGGCTTATCCGGCTCGTTGTTTTTCGGCTTCAACGCCTATATGGGCAGCCTGCTGGAACAGCAGGGCCATTTTAACCTGTTGTCCAATGCGCTCTTCTGGTTCAACTTTGCCCAACTGGTCGCGTCGCTGATTATGCTGAAAATGGCGAAATACTGGGTCGGCCGTAAATACCCACTGATTATCGCCGCCAGCATCAGCCTTGCAGGCGCAATCGGCACCGTGCTGCTGACTGGCTGGTGGGGCATCGCCAGCGCCACGCTGATGAGCCTGAGCGCTGGCATCATGCTGATTCTGTTAGTGGCGCTTCCACCGGTTCTGGTGGACTCCGCCGAAACCGGCAGGCTATCGGCCGGAAACTTTCTGGTGGGCTACACCCTGGCGTTTTCCGTTCCCATGATCGGCGGCTTGCTGGCCGACTGGGGCAACGACGCCCGCTACGCCGTTACTTTTATCATTGCTTACTGCGCATTGGCCTACCCGCTCACCTACACCATCAACCTCAAGCGGCACAAAAAACACCCTGCCGAGGCCTGATCGCCGCCTCGCGGCAGCCCCCAGCGCCGGCGGCTCCAACAATCTCAGATGTAATAGTCCTTCAAAGGAGGAAACCCGTTGAACTCAATCGCACTGTAAGTCGTCGTATAGGCCCCGGTTGAAAGCCAGTACATCCGGTCGCCTATCGCCAGATTCAGCGGCAGCGGGTATTTGTGGTTCTCATACATAATGTCCGCACTGTCGCAGGTCGGGCCCGCAATCACACAGTCCTCGCCCTCACCGGTTTTCTCGGTGTAAATCGGAAACTTGATGGATTCATCCAGTGTTTCAATCAGGCCACCAAATTTGCCGATATCAGTGAATACCCAGCGGTGCAGCGCAGTGCGGGACTTGCGGGAAATCAGCACCACTTCGCTGATCAGTACGCCCGCGTTGGAAATCAGTGAACGGCCCGGCTCGATAATGATTTCCGGCAGCTCATTACCAAAATCCTCATGCAGGAAGCGTTTGATTTCTTCAGCATAGGTTTTCAGGTCGTTGGTGCGGGTGATGTAGTTGGCCGGAAAGCCGCCGCCCATATTGATCATCTTCAGCTCGATGCCATCTTCTTCCTTGAGGCGCTCAAAGATCACCTTGACCTTGCCAAGGGCTGCGTCCCAGGCGCCGATTTCCCGCTGCTGGGAACCCACGTGGAAAGACACGCCGTAGGGCACCAGACCCAGGTCACGGGCCAGGATCAGCAGGTCCATGGCCATGTCCGTCTGACAGCCAAACTTGCGGGACAACGGCCAGTCGGCCGTCAACGTACCTTCAGTCAGGATACGAACGTAGATTTTTGAGCCCGGTGCCGCCTTGGCAATCGTGCGCAGGTCCGCCTCGGAGTCAGTGGCAAACAATCTCACGCCCTTTTCATAGAAGGTCCGGATGTCCCTGGCCTTCTTGATGGTGTTGCCGTAGCTGATGCGGTCGCTGGTCACGCCCAGTCCCATAACCTTTTCCAGCTCATACACCGAGGCAATATCAAAATTGGCGCCCTTGTCCCGCAGCATGGTCAGAACCTGCGGGGCCGGATTGGCCTTGACGGCGTAATACACACTGGCATAGGGAAAGCCCTCCACAAGCTCATCGTATTGACGGTCGATGGTGGGGGTATCAATCACTACACAGGGCGTATCCCGTGTATCGGCAAAGGCCTTGATACGGGCAAACGTCCCGGCGTCGTAGTAATCGGCAATATTGGCGTTGGCAGGTGTGGTCATGGGTGTATCTATCGTCTCCTTCAGGATTTTTCAAAATCATCGGGCTTTTCCGGGAGCCCCGATATTCGCATATCTACCAACGATCAGAGGTGCCTTTCCGCCGGGCTGCCTGCAGGATGGCTTGAGCGTAAACACGGGTAACCCGGGATGAAAATTCGATCATGACCCGAATTGTCTTGGTTTGTGTCCTGTCCGGTCAGGAAAACCGGCGCGGGAACCTCTAAGATACGGCAAGATAAAAACAAAATCAGGAAAACCACTATGTACGCAGTGATCGGTGCCGGGCCCATGGGCCTTGCCTGCGCCCGCAACCTCCAGAAACAGGGTATTCCCTTTACCGGGTTCGAACTTCATAGCGATGTGGGCGGCCTGTGGGACATCGACAATCCCCACAGCACCATGTACCAGACCGCCCACCTGATTTCCTCCAAGCGGATGACCGAATTCGCCGAGTTCCCGATGAAGGATTCGGTGGCCCAGTACCCCGGCCACCAGGAACTGAAGCGCTACTTCCAGGATTTCGTGGACCATTTCAGACTCCGCGAGCACTACGAATTCAATACCCGGGTCGTGAATGTTGAACCCGCCGATGAAAACGCCAAACAGTGGACCGTCACCACCGAACGGGACGGGCAACAACAAACCCGGACCTTTGACGGCGTGATGATTGCCAACGGTACCCTGCATACCCCGAACAGGCCGACCCTGCCCGGGGAATTCACCGGCGAACTGATGCACTCCGCCGACTACCGCAGCCCCGGGGTTTTTCAGGATAAACGGGTGTTGATCGTCGGCTGCGGCAATTCCGGCGCGGACATCGCTGTGGACGCCGTGCATCACGCCCGGTCCGTGGATATGAGTCTGCGCCGGGGATACTACTTCCTCCCCAAGTTCCTCAAGGGCAAACCCATCGATACCCTCGGCGGCAAGCTCAAGCTGCCGCGGCCGCTCAAACAGAGTCTGGACGCGCTGCTGATCCGCATGGTGATGGGCAAACCCTCCGACTATGGCCTGCCGGATCCGGACTATCGGATGTACGAATCCCATCCGGTCATCAACTCCCTGGTACTTCATCATCTGGGCCACGGCGACCTCCAGCCCCGGCGCAGTATCGAACGGGTTGTAGGCAAAACCGTGCATTTCAGCGATGGTGAAAGCGCGGACTATGACCTGATTCTGATGGCCACGGGCTACCTGCTGGACTACCCGTTTATCGACCGGGCGCACCTCAACTGGCCCGAAGCCGAGGACGCTCCGCGCCTGTACCTGAACATGATGCATCCGGGCTATCACAACCTGTTTCTGATGGGGATGGTGGAAGCCACCGGTCTGGGCTGGGAGGGCCGCAACCAGCAGGCACGCCTGGCGGCCCTGTTTATACGGGAACATCAGAACACAACGCCGCAGGCTGTGAAGATGCAGGAGAAAAAGCGGGCACGCGCCGGGGAGCGTCTCGATGGCGGCTACCACTACATCAAGCTGGCCCGCATGGCCTACTATGTGAACAAGGACGCCTACCTGGACGCCCTGGCCGGCGACATCGCCGAACTCGAATCAGACCACAGGGGGTAATACCGCATGACGGTGCAGTTTAACCCCGCCAGCCTGGTGATTCTGAATGGCATTCTGGCCCTGATGATGTTCGGCGTGTCCCTCAACCTGAAACCGGCGGATTTCCGGCGGGTGCTCACCATACCCCGGGCGCCTATCGCCGGCCTGATCGCCCAGTTCCTGTTGTTACCGGCCGCCACCTGCCTGTTTACCGCGGTGTTCCGGATCGATCCGCAGTTGGCCCTGGGCATGATCCTCGTGGCCTCCTGCCCAGGCGGAAGCTTTTCCAACATTATGACCTGGCTGGGCAAGGGCAGTGTGGCTGTGTCGGTCAGCATGACGGCGGTTTCCAGCCTGGCCGCCACAGTGATGACGCCGCTGAATTTTGCCTTTTACGGCTGGCTGAACCCGCACACCCGGGCTTATCTGCAGGATATTTCCCTGCAACCCGAGAACCTGCTGATTCTGGTACTGCTGGTACTGG